>Ga0180433_10002663_pt1 | contig 27186 bp, 19 predicted proteins | sample SS_ome_8_FD_132980 | JGI IMG/M metagenome (GOLD analysis project Ga0180433, IMG submission 132980) | Hypersaline lake sediment archaeal communities from the Salton Sea, California, USA - SS_1_D_1 metaG | ecosystem: Environmental > Aquatic > Non-marine Saline and Alkaline > Hypersaline >... | reverse complement strand
TACATATAATCTCGGCCAGAGAGGACTGAAAGTATTAACGCTCGGCTAAAATTTTAAAATATAGTCGCGCGCAGAGGTTGTATTGTGCGCATACCGAAAGAAAAACATGACAGTGCCATTAGTATCAGACGCTTCTTAATATCGAAACCGTCCTGCCCATTATCAACAAAATATCCATCTTTGCAGGCCTGACCGTTAAACAGCTTGACTTGCTATTTAAACTACTCCGGAGAGTCTCCTATAAAGCCGGTGAGGTCGTATTTTTCCAGGGAGCCGAACCGAGCCACATCTATATTATCCAATCCGGCCGGATTAAACTGGTTGTCGGTAAGGACGACACGCTGTTTGAGTTGGTTGTTTTCGGCCAGGGCGACTGTTTCGGCGAGACGTCTGTTATCGGTATTCAGCCTCATGTAGCAACAGCCACGGCCACCGAAGATACCGAGCTGATTGTACTGTCAAGGCAGGCTCTTCTTTCAATTTACAAGCAGGACCTGGAGCTTTACAGCATTTTGTTATTGAACATCGCCCGCGAGGCCTGCCGCAGGCTTCACCATTCAGATGAAGTACTGCTCCACTACGCCCTCAAAAAGTAACCTGTAACTGCTTTACTGTCTGCCGGAGTATAATATCAACGCCGTCTTTGTATGACAGCCTTTGAGCCTGCCGAAGGGCCAAAGGCAAAATCGTTAAGCGTAGCAAAATCCGGCCCCCTTCATGTCCTTTTCCTGAGCAGAAGGTAGCCTAAGCCGAACAAAGCAATCGTGGCCGGTTCCGGGACAAAATTGATGTTGGAATAAACGGAGTCATAGCCGGTTTGGTCTAAAAGCGTTATCGAAAACGAACCGCCGTCGTTAAGCCAGTCGCCGGTAAGTAAGTTGCCCGTCAAGTCAATACTGTCCACATCGGCAATGAAGGTAATGTGTTGAATTAGGTCGGAATCCTGAAAACTGGAGATGTAATTTATACTGCCACCACTAAAAGTTGCTGTCGCATCATCGTAAATGGTAAAGAGGCTTGTCTCTCCATCGTAATAATTCAAGATACTGAAATCATCCAGATCAAGGGTATAGATGCCACCAACAAACTGTTGCAGTGGGTCGGTTCCTTGTACTTCAATATAGCTTTCACCCTTTGCGTCAATCTGAAGAGCTCCGGCACCTGTTACCAAAAGAGATTCGCTATTTAGCATAACACTGCCTTCGTAAGTATCCGAGATTGTATAGTCGAACACAATCTCACCAAAAGATATTGTTACAAAGACAGGTAGCAATAATAGACATGGAATTAGTCTTTTCATCGTTATTTTCCTTTCCAAAGTATAGTCATATTATACTAAGTTGATTCGTTCATTTCAAGTATTTTTTGCTTAAAGCCCTGCCTGCAGGTCCTGCAGGACACCCTCTAAAAAGTCCTTCAACTCATAAAGGTTCTCGGCGTTTTCGTAACCTTCTTCTATGGCTGTATCAATATACTTGATGATTCCATAGATGCCCTCTGCTAATGAAGCAAGCTCGGCGGTTGATAACTCGGCCTCCTCTGGTTCAGGTTCTGCCAAAGACACAGATACAGAATCCATCTCCACAGGCATCATCATCTCTTCGACTCCGCTCACGCCAGACATCGCAAACATTCCTTCTCCGCCGCCCATCGCCATCATCTCCATCAGGTCAAGCGGGTTTTGCTTCCAGCATGTCCGCCACAGCCAATTTTGTGCAAAGACGGCAAAGTCGCCGTAATCAACATCATAGTCCTCATCAAGGTTGTATAAGGGATCCCAGGTTTGGCGCCACATTTCCAGCGTCTCGGTGTCAGCATAATCGGGGTCATCTGCAAAGTTTGGGTCTGTAATTATGTCCGGGTCGTTGGGGTCGCGTGTAAGCCATGCACCGGCAAAAACGCAAAGCTCATAGCTGTCCACCGTCCCGTCAAGGTTCCAGTCAAGGTCATTGAAGATGTCATCCTGATTGCCGGAATCGCACAAGTTGTTCTCATCTGCCCCGATATCTACCCGGGCGTTTGCGAGCCTGTCTTCGCCGTCTATATCGTACAAACCCACATCATTTGCATCGTGATTCGGATTGCCCATGTCCATACAGGGTGAATCGAAAGCCAAATGATAATGATATGGATTAGTTGTGCTACATGGGTCCTCAGGGTCAAATACAAGCATAAATCCCGGTGTATCGTTAATATTATTATTGACCTCGTTACAACCTTCAATGTCGCAATATGAAGCACAGGTATCCTGGTCGAATCCTGTTACCTGCGCACCGCCGTCGTTGTTGTAGTACAGGATGCAGTTTTGTATGTCGGGATAGTCCGGGTGGTTCGGGTCGCCCTCACTGTTCGTATCATCAGTCCATGCGATGCCCTCTGTTGCATTATAAATAACCGTGTTGTTGTATAGTATGGGTACTTCTGTCGGCAAATATATGTTAATGCCTTGAAAACCATCTCCCAAAAAACCATTATTAAGGACAACGCAGTTTTTAACCGCGGGTGTTGAATCTTCGCAAAAAATGCCATACCTGTTATTATTGGAAATTTGGCAATTTTTAACAGTTATTGTATCGCCTTCACCTTCGTGATAAACTCCCTCTTCTCCACTACCATCAATCACACACCAATGAAGTGATACATTACAATCAGCGGCATAAATTCCTTGTTGTCCGCTGTCTGTAACCGTGCAGTTTACTATCGTAAAATCAACACCCGTGCCATAGATGCCGTATTCGACCGCATCGGTGATTGTAAAGCCGTCTAAGAGCGTGTTTTCATCCACCGGAAAATTCGCATCCGACGCGATATCATCGGCCATCGTAACAACCGTATCGTTAAGTTCATAACCCGTCAGGACGGTCTTATACAAATCCGGGTTGCGGCTGCTTACATCGGAGCCGCCCGGCATAAATCCGCCATAGACCCTGCTGCCCTCCGGCAGCCGGAAACTGTCCGATGAAAAGTTGCCCGGACTGTAAGTCCCCGCCGCAACATAGATACTAAAGGGGCCCTCGCATGTAGAATCGGTTGCCCTTGTTATCGCCCTTTGCAGGCCCTCCCGGCCCGAATATGCATTGGTCCAGTCGATACCGCTATTACTCCCCTCCGCCGACATATCGACATATATAATATTAGGGTCATCCACCCAGCAGCACACCGGCGTATCTAAGAAATGCCATGCGACTAATATATTCGGGTCTGCCCAAAGCTTAGCCATGTTACGCATATCCATACCCGGCTCGGCATTTTCATTAACCGTTACCGTCAGCGATACACACCCCGAATCATCCGGGGCAATATCTCCAAGCTGCCAGGTATAGGTATGTTCATCCTGACTATAATTCGGGTCGGTCTCGTATGGTACGATACTTATAAGCCAGTCATAGTCCACCCATTGGGGCAGATAGTCAACGATATAGGCATTTTCAAAAGTATCGCCGCTTGTGTTATTCCAGCAGACCGTATAAGTGAACTCATCACCCGGACCGGCACACCCGCCATTGCCGATGTCATCTGTCTTTTCAAAGTCCAACAGATTTCCCTCAATATGGATCGCTTCATGCTCATTCATTCCAGCCGACCCCTTGTCCAGCCTCCCGCTTGAGGTGACTCTGTAGATTGCCCAGTTTGTACTGCTGTCTGTCGTTGACAACTGAACATAATCACAATCAGGCTCAGCAACATAGGTTCCGTTAAAAGTGAAATTTTTGTACTGCTCGTCACTACCATGGTCGGTATCTTCATCCCACACGATAATCAGATCATCAGGTTCTAAATTTGCTATGTATCCCGGACCGGCGTTCTGTGCTCTGGTGAAAATCTCATAGTCAACAATTTGACATCCGTCAAGTTCGATAGTTAGTTGCCCGCCGTCATAACCATCCCTTGAAAACGCTTCGAACCAAGATGGGCATGTTCCCTGAGCTTCCGCTATTCCGAAAGTGGTATAAGTAATACCGGTTAGATCGTTAGGCTCGGTCTCTCCCAACACAACCGAGCAAAAACCAAAAACTACAAACACACACAGACACAAAACAAACTTTTTCATACTATTTTCGCCTTTCACGTTTGGTTGCTGGCTATTGGTAACTGGTAATCCGTTATCAGTTATTTGTTTACAGAAGCCGTGCCGCGCAAGCGGCCGAATAAAACTCAGAATCCGCCGGCTTGCGCCGGCAGGCCTCAGTCTTTTCGGGCGGCTTGCGCCGCCTCGCTTCCGTTTTCTGATTTCCGTCCTTTGTCATCTGTTTTCTGTCCTCTGACTAATCGCAGCGCACGAAAAAGGGCACCGCTACATCGTGCCCACTCAAGGCCCGCCAGAGCCATTCGAGAACACGCAAGCGACGCCCCATATCGGGGCACCGACTTCCTGCGTTTCTCGAATTCAAAACTGGCGGTTTTGAGTGGAACGCTAAAAATTCAGTGCAAAAAATTATTTAATTGTCAAAAACAGCAGTTGTTCGATCTCCAAGTACCTATATATTACCACAAACACCCTATGACGCAAGAAAAAAAGTCTTGTTTTCTAAAGATTATTTCTACCAGCCCATTAATACAGCACTAATATTTACAGGCATCAGTTTTCTTCCTATTTCTCTGTTTTTATTGCCAGATTGACTTTAGCTCATAGGTTCTCAGGTAGCCGATGCGCGTCTCGCCGCCTTCGCTGTAAACCTCCAATGTTTTATTATCCGGGTCTGGATATACCCGCATCGGCATATAAATCCTGCCGTTATTGCCGAAGATTTCAAAGCTCGTCCGGTCCACCAGTATCGCCAAGTTTATTCTGCCCTTTTCCGGCTCAAGAGGTGCACGCATATCCTGGCAGGTCAGAATCCTCTCGGCGGTGTTATATACTACAGGTATGCCCCGAATTACAAACCCGAACTCCGTCGCATCGCCGACTGAAAAGCCCGCGCGGATCTCGAATAGTTCACTTTTAATTTTGGTGTCCAGAATCTCTCCGGATTGAAGTGTTTTGCCTCTGTAATGATATTTTCGACCTTGAATTTTGCGAATTTCCTTAACGGGTCTGGCAAGCAAACGAGGGCCCTGCTCGGTCGTCTTTAAACTCAGGGTAACAGGAAAAAGTATCATCTGGTTAAAAGGCATACCTTCCATATCCACCTGGCCCCACGCCATCTGGATACGCCTGCCGTCTGATTCGGGAATATCGCTAAATGTCTGCGAAGCATAAAAGCAGTTGCCGTAGCTAAAACGTATAGCTTCGGTTTCGGGCTTGAATTCTCTGCCGTCGAACTCGCCCACGAAATAATCACCGGATGCACCATATAGAACCCACTTTTTATTATTGCGGTCGCCGTCTAACGCCAACTCGAACAGCTCCGGACACTCATGAAAACTTTTTAGCCTGCTCGTCTCGGTCCAGTTCTTCAAATCGTCCGAGGTAAAGAAAGCCATCTCGCTCTCCTCAATATAAAGCACCATCACCCATTTGCCCGTCGGCTCGTGCCATATTACCTTCGGGTCACGGTTGCCGCCCCTGATGTGCCCTATGATTGGATTGCCCTGGTACTTTGTGAAGGTCCTGCCACGGTCGTTACTGTAGGCTATCGACTGGGTGAAAGGCTGTCCCTCCGACCATGGATTAGTCCCTCCTGCCGACGTATAGAAGCATACAATCGGCTTCTCGGCGCCGGTTTGAAAGCCCGATGTATTTTTATGGTCAACAACGGCCCCGCCTGAAAAAATTGTGCCAAGTTCATCCGGATGAATCGCATCGCCAAGCTCTTTCCAGTGTACAAGGTCGGTGCTTACCGCATGACCCCATGTCATATTGCCCCACGGCCAGCCGTAAGGATTGTGCTGATAGAACATGTGATATTCGCCGTCATAATAGACCAATCCGTTCGTGTCGTTATTCCAGCCCCGTTTCGATGTAAAATGAAACTGAGGCCGAAGCTTTTCTTTATAAACCTTCTCTTGGCCCGGAAATGTATCAGCCTGGAATATCGAATCGAAGCCTTTGCCTTTATCCGGATTATACTTGTCAATTCTGACAACAGCGTTGTTTCCCTTAAACTCACTCACATCGAGAAACACCCAGTATTCCGGCTTGTCATCGGCTAATGATATCTCAAATTCGCGTACCACTTCATCATCGATGATAAAACTTATTAATCGGCTTCGCGCCTCGTTATCCACCGGAAAGTTCAGGTACTTGCTGTCGATACGGAACCGGCGGGTTTTTTCCACATATTTACCGGCCGCATCGCTCTGGTAGATATGGTCAACGCTGATATGTCCCCAGTCGCCGCGAACCCGGTCCACAATCTGGATGCGGGCTGTTTTTCCCTTCAGCTCCGAGACATCCCAGCTCTCCCAATCGAGCATATCACTTTCATCGCCCTCGGCACTGCGAACCACTTCGCCGTCCACAAGTAAATTTATGCAGGTACGTCCCCTTTCATCCCCCCCGCCGATAAGGAAAACGATATGGTCTCGCTCGATTGTAAAATCAGGCGAGGTTAACGTACCGGTAGGTTCATCACCGTCCTGACAGCTTGTAGCCAGCCCCCTGCCCTCGAAGTAGCTTATTTCTCCCATATCCCCCGTATCCCGCCACCTCGGACTAGTTCCGAAGGCATCCCCTGTAGCCTCCCAGGCGCCGTAGCCGGTCCCTTCGAAATCGGCTATCAGAAGCTCGTCCGCCTTTAGACCTCCTGCTTTTTGCCCCTGCTGGGCCTGGTCAACACAACTCGACACACAAACCAGAACACTCACCAATAATACTATTTGAAGATTCTTCATAATTTCACCTTACAGCAAAACCCAAGAAATATTATTAAAGTTTGCATTTACCCCAGAAACATACACTATCAGCCTGAATTACCTTTGTCAAGGTTTGTATCTGTGCAAAAAAAAAGCAACTGCACAACAAAGCAAAAAAAGTGCGGCGGCACGTCGTAACAACAGAAGCGCGGCGGCGCAAGCCGCCCGAAAGAGGGCCGAAAAGTATTATCCCCGGTACCTCACCCTTTCTCATTACTTCCATATTGCACCTGCGACTCAACTTCGCTCAGGTATGCCAGGGTGCGTTCGAGTCTGTCGGTCAGGTGCTTCAATTTGAGCATCGTTCTGACGCGCGTAATCAGTTCCCACTTGTTGACCGGCTTACTCAGAAAGTCGTCCGTCCCGCAGTTGATAGCCCTTTCGATATCCCCCAATTCGCTCAATGCGGTAACCATAATTATTGGAATGTGCTCAGTCTTGGTATCGTTCTTCAGTCTCTTGCACACCTCAAAACCGCTCATCTTCGGCATCATCACATCAAGCAGAATCAAATCCGGCGGTGTTCGACCTGCAATATCGATTGCCCCCTGTCCGCTCGCAGCAGCGACCGTTCTGCAATCAACATCCTCAAGATATGCAAGCAAAAGCTCCAGGTTCTGCTTGTTGTCATCGACTACAAGCACTGTCGCAAGTGATTCATCAGCCTTTTCTTTTTCTTTCATCTGCTTACTTTCTCCCAAAACTTCGACTATTCTAAATTGACCAGCAGTTTCTGTCAAACCTCTTGTGGCGCCGGTTTCGGGGCAATGCCAGCTGCGATTTAACCGCCGTTTTCAAGAAATGCACGTATTTGGGGCTTGAGGTAGATATTTTCAAGGTCAACCGTCTCTCGTACGGCCTGGGCGCATAACGCCGCCGTATCAGCCGTTGCAGACTCGGCGTCCACAAAAAAGACCTGTTTGTCTTTTATTGTGCACAAACCCCCGCCACTTCCGCCCATCGGCTCGGTACGGATAATCACGCCGTTTTGCTCCAAAAGCGCCAAAAGCTCCTCTAAGACCGCTTCAGCTTCCATCGTTCAAGAAAAACCCGCTTGTATGTCGATAAACAGGTAATCGCTGTTAACTTTAGCCGGTTCGCAATGTTAGCACGTGAACTTTGCTGATACAAACAGTTTTTTTGAAGCCCCGTTTTCACAATCAGGGAGTTTTTTTTGGCAGGTATTATTGAAAAACGACGTACTTTGCACAGACAGTTAGCCGAGCGGCAGAACACAAACGAACAGTTGCAGACACAAATCCAACAGTTGCAGACGCTTGCCAACCTTGGAATGGTCTCAGCGATGATTGCTCATGAAATTAATAATATCCTGACACCGCTGGAAAATTACGCCCACCTGGCAATTCAGAATCCGGACGACGAGGCTTTGATTTTCAAAGCCCTCCGAAAGACCGCCTCCAACTCAAAACGGGCGTCAAAAATCCTCGAAGGCATCCTTGCGATGGCGACCGGCCGGGAACAGGAAAAAACCGACTGCCTTATCAACGCTATTGTCGATGATGTATTTTTGTGTCTGGCCAGAGACTTCGCCAGAGATAATATTAACGTCGGCATTCAAATTTCCGAATATTTAACGGTCCGCGCGCAGCCGGTCTGTTTGCAGCAGGTATTAATGAACCTGATTCTCAACGCACGCGAAGCAATGCTGCCCCAAGGCGGCAAAATGACAATCAGCGCCGGCCAAACGGACGATTCCGTTATAATAGAGGTCGCCGACACCGGTTGTGGAATCGAGTCTGAAAACCTTGCCAAAATTTTCCAGCCTTTTTTCACCACAAAGCTCAAAGAATCAAAATCCGAACGCCCCGGAGCAGGCCTTGGTCTGGCATTCTGCAAAAAAGTAGTTGATGGACACAACGGTGTAATCTCGGTAGAATCGGAACCCGGTTGCGGAACAAAGTTCAAAATAATACTCCCGAATGATTCATAAGCTCAAAGCCTTTTCGGTCCGGATGTGTGAATAATGCCTGCTTTTCTTGAAAATACGGTACGCATTGCAGCGATGCTGATACTGCTGGCTTGCTCGGCTTTTATGTCGGGCTCGGAAACCGCTTTTTCAAATCTGTCCCGCAGACAACTCAAAGACTTTCGAGCTTCGGCAAACAGACTCCAGGCTCTTGCTGCAAGACTCTTGAAAAATCCGACGCGACTGTTAACCAGCCTGCTGTTCGGAAATATGCTCGTCAATGTCTTATATTTTGCTTTGGCCGGCATTTTGAGCCTGAGTCTGGCAAGGCAAATCGGAGCCTTAGCCGGCCTTATAACTGCAGTTGCGGCATTTTTCTTACTTTTGTTATTTGGTGAAATGCTGCCCAAATCCGTGGCATATTCACACACAAGACAATTTTGTACCGCTGCGGCGCCCGCAGGCTTTCTCTGTATCCGTATCCTGACGCCGGTACTGAAAATTCTCGAATTCACTCTCATCACCCCCCTGCTGCGACTCTTAACCGGCCCGGAAAAGTCCTTCGGACCCGGCAATACCGTAACACCTGAGCAGTTCAAAACGCTTATCGAATCAAGCAGAAAAGCCGGTACTATAACCGGCCATGAGAACCAGTTGTTCGCCGAAGTTATAGAGCTGGGTTTTCTCAAGGTCCGTCATGTAATGCGACCGAGAGTTGACATGATCACCTGCTCGGTTACTGATTCAGCAGCGAAAGTCCGGCAAATTATGGCCGAAAACAACCTCACGAAAATACCGGTCTATATAAAGCAGCCGGACAATATTGTCGGATACATCCATCAAAGGAATACGCTCCTGGCACCGGATATACCGGTCGCAAAGCTGCTCAAAAAGGTTAATTTTGTACCTGAGCAAAAGACAGTCGAGTCCCTTCTTGAATTCTTCAGAACCAGCAGGACGGATATGGCAATTGTGGTTGACGAATACGGAGGAATTGCCGGAATCGTCTCGGTTGAAGACATTGTCGAACAGTTAATCGGACCCATCCAGCCCCAAGGCCCTTCTGAGCCTATTGAACAAACAGGCCCTTTGCAGTATCGCCTGGCCGCCGATCTGGCTATCCATGACTGGGCTCAGGCATTCGGCATCGACCCGGGACAGTCCCGACTTGCCACAGTCGGCGGACTTGTTACAACTCTGCTCGGAAGAATCCCAAAACAAGGCGACCTGGCGTACTTGGGGAATCTGAAGTTCACCGTCGAAAAGGTACGAAAGCACCGAATCGAGACTCTCCTGTTGTCTCTCGAACCCGCTTCACCACAAACCGGGATGGTGTAAATACTATGGCTTTGATTTATCAAATACCTGTTTGCGTACTACTTGTTGCACTTGGCGCCTTTTTTTCGGGCTCCGAGACCGGCATATATCGCCTGAGTCTGTTCCGGCTCAGACTCGGTATAGAGCAAAAAAAGCCATTCTACGCCCTGCTCGGAAAAATTATGGATGACAGCACAGGCATGGTCTTTTCAATGCTGATAGGAAACAATATTGTCCACTATCTCGCCACAAGCATCGTTATGGTTATCTTATCGGCTAAGATTACAAACACTCATGCCACCGAACTGTATGCAACGTGCATAATGGCACCGATACTTTTTGTGTTTTCAGAGGTACTCCCGAAAAACGTCTATTACAACCGTGCCGATACACTCATGCCTCGGTCCGCCCCGTTGCTGTGGTTCTTTCACAAGCTTTTCACATACTCCGGTGCCATAGCTGTACTCAGAACGATTTCTCGAGCCTCAGCCGTCGTTTTGGGATTGCCCGCCCCTTCTTCAGGCGCAATAACCTCGCCAAGCAAAAGCTATATAAGACAGCTCATCCATGAAACCTCCGATGAAGGAATCCTCAGCCCCGTTCAAAAAGACATAATGAATCGCCTCATCAATATCCCGAGAATCACCATAGCTTCGGTTATGACACCCATCTCGAAAACCGAGATGCTTGATGTAAATAGTACCCGAACTGAAGTAGCTGCCACACTCCGTCGATGCCCTTATACCCGTCTGCCGGTTTACGAACAAAACCGTAACAATATCGTCGGATTTGTAAACATTTACCAGGTTATGCAAATCGGCGGGGACTTTCAGAATCTACGCCGGTTTGTCAACCCGATTGGCAGTTTTGACGCTGCTACAACTGTGATTAACGCCATAAACAAAATGCGCAAAAAAAATTATAAAATTATGCTTGTTGTTTCTGAAACCGCCCGCCGAAGGCGGCCCTTTGGTATTGTTACAATGAAGGACCTGGTCGAAGAACTCACCGGAGAACTTGAAAAATGGTAATTATGACGGAACGGCCCAAGATACTGATGATGATACTTGTCGGGCTTGTGCTTGTAGTCATCAGTCTGTGTGCATTTGCAAATTCTATGACAAAAGAAATCAGCAGAGATGAGCACATGTATTGCACCGCCGGTGTCATGATGATGCAGGGGAAAAAAATCTACACTGACTTCTCATACATTGCACAAATGCCCTATCACCCCCTGTTTTACGCCGCACTGTATAAAATTATCTCATCAAATCAATACTTGCTGATAGCAAGGCTCAGTTCTGTGGCCTGCGATATTATTATTATGGTTGCCCTTGTCGGCATCAGCCGACGTATCCTTGGAACATCTTCGGCCTTGTGGGTTCTTCTTGGTCTGGCAACGGTTCTTATTTATGTTTTTAATCCGGTTGTCGATTATGCCAACGGCCATGCCTGGAATAACGACGCTGTAACTATGTGCCTTATATTAAGCTTCTGGCTGCTAACGTCCGTCAACTTTGACCATCCTTCGAATTCCATGTACCTCCGAATCGCCGTCATCGGCGCATTGCTTACTCTGGCGGCCTTTATGCGAACCACAACAGCGGTTATACTGGTTGCTTTCTTTCTCGCCGTTTTGTTTAGGTCAGGCCCGAATAAAGGCGTAAAGCTCCGGACAGGCGTATCGTTCTTATTGGCTTGTGCGTTTGTAGCAATTTGGCCGGCATATTTGATAATCCGGGCGCCGGGGGCATTTTGGCTCAATGCCTTTCGAATTCAACTGCTTAACAGTCGTTACCTAAGACAAATTGGTATGGAACTCGGAAAATTCGATGCCCTTTCGAGCTGCATAATCACATGGGAATATCTTCCATTATTGATAATCGCGGCCTCTCTGTGGCTGTTTACTATTGTTAAGCGACGTCAAATGTTTGACGCTGGCTTTCGCAGCTTCATACTGCCGATGATTCTGGCACTTTTGCTTTTTCTCGTTGCCTTTACCCTCCCTGCTACCTGGGCACAACACCTTGCTGCGCCCGTACCATTTATACTCATCTCTCTTGCTTATCCCATAGCATATTTACGCACAATTCGGCGCTGTCGGCGGGAGAACTATTATTTTGTCGCTGCAACCTTTGCCGTAATCCTTTACGCAGTTGTTACAATAGCACTTAATCCTTTGGTAATCTACAGGCTTCAAGTAGTATTAAATCCGCGAACTTGGATGCCCTCACAACTGCATAAAACCGCCGGGGACATCGCCGACAGAATCCCCAAAGGCTCACGTGTACTTACCCTGGCTCCACTTTACGCGCTCGAGGGTGGATGCGAGATTTACCCGGAGTTGTCCGCCGGTCCATTTGTTTATCGCGTTGGAAACAGCCTTACAACCGATGAGCTTGCCAAAATACACGCAGTGGCCCCAAAAACATTAAGCCATCTGGTTAAAGCTCACCCACCTGACGCTGTAATAGTCGCTCTCGAACCGCACGATCTTGAAGAAAGTTTGCCCGAAGCAGTCCTAAGGCCCAATTGGAGAAAACTCGTTTATAAAGACATCGGCCTGACTGTATATTTGCAGTCCTGAATGCCTCCTTTTCAATGACCAAAGGGAGTCGAACGGGGGAAAAGTTGATTGACAAATCTCTGGCAAGCACAAACCGTGAGTATTAATACGGATTCAATCTGTGGGTCAAGCCAAAAACTTGAAATGTCATCTACGGGGTTTGAAAAAAGCATACTTCATCGATTTTAACGGATTTTCTTGCCCCCAGTGCCATACTGTTGTCACTCCCATCAAAAAAGCTTTTTAATTTGCAGTTTTTTACCCCATTATTAAGAAATGGGTGTTTTAAAAAAATAAAAAGAACTAAAACAAAAGGAAGTTTGCCACGTATTGATTTTGAATTATTTTAATGACACAAAAGCGTATGATAATACAAAGAGAACATGAGTCTTCAGTAGTTAACACGGAACAAGCAAAATATCTAATCAAGCAGGTCCTTTCTCTTGCAAGGCAAAAAGGGTTGATGTCCAAAGAATGTACAAGGGGGTCTTCTTTGTCGAATAAGTCAATGAAACTATGGAATTTTCTTGCTGAAAAAGAAGAATTTTTTCCCCACCTCAGTCACGTCCTTACCCTCGTTTCATATACAGAGGCCCTCCTGTTGATGGAAGCTGCAATCCGGGGATGAAAACCTCGGCAATAACGACCCGTATGCCCACCAAAAAAGTTGTTTAACCGTTATATCTTAACATTCAAAAATGGCTTGAAAATAAATCCGAAAACCACCGAAGCAGCAAAAAAATAGAAAATCCACCAGTTGGTACCGCTGGTTCGACTCACACGGTCAGGATATTCGACACTGATGGACTGAACCACCGAATCCGGGCCGAAAGGTTTCTCACTCGGGTTTTCAAAGATGTCCAGCCAATGCCAGCCGGGCCGTTTTAAGCTTACTCGCATAAAACCTGCACCAACAGCCAGTTCCTTTTCAACACGTTCGTTATCCACTCTGAAAACTATATTCTTTAATCCGTTTTCGCGTGCTTTGATCTTCCAGTATAACTGCCGTTGGCTAAAAACGCGTGTCTGGTCTATGGTAACATCAGCGGTTGGCATTGAGGCGATGTTGACATCGGGCCAGGCTGAATCGACATCACCGTTAAGCTGCATAGTTACCAAAGCTTCTTCACCCTGCATTAATGGTCTGGCCTGATACCACAGTGCCATCTGTGCCATTATCAAGCAGACCGGCACAAGTACTACCAATAAAGGCCGAACGGCGTGAAACAGCAGCCCCACTGCACCTCTGAAAACACCCCCCTGGGCCTTTAATGTTACCGATATACTGTCTTTGAAAAGCCTCATTGCCAGCAGATTAGCCTTGATTTTGTCCTTAACCCGGCCGATGGCATCCTGATTGGAGGTGTATTTCCACATAACCAGCAAAACTACACCAACAATGGCTGAAATGACCGTTATCGACACCCACCCAGGTACCTGGGCAACAAAAACGTTCAGAAGCTCTCCAGCGGCGTTCAGCGGGACGTTCAGCCAGGCTATAATTTGTGCCAGCAAACTTGTCATTCGATATAACCCAAACCCCGCAGTTGGTCGGTAACCTGCCGGTCATCAGAAGATGTCTCGTGCTTGGCGACCTCTGTCTCAATGATATGAGCGATGAATTCCTCTACACTGCTGTACCCGGCCGCCTCGGCTGCATCCTTGGCGCGGGCAAATAGATTCGAGTCGATTTTTATCTTGGCCATATCCTCATTACCCCTTTATACAAACTTTCTCTTATCGGAATAAACAATTCAATTTATACATTATTTAGCCTGCGGTTTTACCGCAGGTTCGGGCATCATTCTTCGCTTCACTTGGAACGACAAACTTTTTTACACCTTGAAAATATTTTTCCCCTGCATTGACGCAGGCACTTCCAATCCGAACTCCGTAAGAACAGACGGCGCAATATCTATCAGAGCCGGTGTCTGAGCGGCGATGGGTCTGTTGGCAAAGACAACACCCGGCACCTCCAGAACATCGGCGCAGTGGTCGGCACTCCAGGCTGAGTCGTTTTCCAGCATTACCTCTTCGGTCATATCGCCGAGGCAAGTAGCCCACGAGGCCCGGTACCCCCGACGATAACCAATAATTATGTCCGGAGCCAGCCGGGTTGCAGGACCCTGATAAGCCTTGTCGGTACGGTGAGCCTTGCGAATAACCGGTTTGCCGTTGGTGTCTCTTACAGCCTCAAGTTTTGTAACCAGTTCGTTGACAAGCTCTTCTTTCTCCGTTCCCGGCTCTACAATACCATCCCGCTCCCGGCCTCTCAAGTTGACATACAAACCGTTTATACCCAGGCCGTAAGCCCGTGTCTGCGACCAGTCAACATCACCCAAGACAGAAGTGCTGTCCGCAGGTCCGAGATAACCATTATCACGCAGCCACGTGTTAAGGTTGAATTGCCTTTTGAAGTTTGCAAAACCGTGGTCGCTCATCACGATAATTGTGGCCTCGTTACCATAACGTTTGGCGATATCACCGACAGTCGAATCCAGTTTCTGATATATGCTCTGCAGGTGAGCAAAATAATCCTTTGCATCGGACGCTGAACGCACAGGGTGCTTTTCATCCGAATCCCACCAGAACATGTGAGACTGCAAATCCGTGCTCGAGAAATAAAAGAACAGTAATCCGTCATCAAAATCTTTCAAAGCGTAATCCAACAGATTAAAACGCTCCTTCAGCACATAACCGGCTTGCGCAGCATACTCGGCATCGGTAAATATCTTATTTGACAGGGCCTTATGGTCTTCCTGAAAACCCGTGGTATAAAACAGGCCCAGCTTGTCCGAAATATCCCCGATAAACTCGGCCGGCTCGGTAATCTTCAGGTAAGCATCGGATGGATCCGTATTGACGGGGCTTGCGTACAACCTGAAATTCGGCTCTACCTCCTGCAGATAGAATCGACATATTCCGCTTACATGTTCGTTTGGCAGAAACCACGGCATCGAAAGCTCAAAATCAATCTTCAGCCAGCGGCTCCATTGGCCTTTTTTCAGGAGGACTTTGTGGCCTTGGATTTCAATCACCGCCCCCTGGGCCTGTTTATCACGATGCACAACAAAGTTAACAGTGGTGGGTTGTGGCTCTTTGAGCAGGGTATTTGTCGGGCCGAACAGCTTTGCCGGCGCCCTTTCATTCTCAAAGAAAAGCATCGAACGTTTCCCGCCGGGTTCATCCTTTGTCCGGACGGGACCATCCTCGGAATAATGCTGATAGGTACCGTAAGTGCCCAACAAGTCGGGCGTGCCCATCCCAGCCAGGCACCTGTGATTTCCGTATTTCGACGGGCTCGGCGGATAATTAGAAGGCAAATCATAAAATGTTGAACTAATACCGGCCCTGTCCAGATAGTCCCAGAAAGGCACTCCCTGCCTTCTGAGCAGCGTCTTGGACGACTCGTGGTTGAAGGGCCAAAACTCCAGTTGCAGCTTGTGGTCCCCTACCGCCAGATAACCATTACCGGCAACCGTCTCAGCGGCGGCAAAGAACGGCAGGCACTGCATTTCCGGATTGCGGTGAATGAAATCAAAGATACCATGACTTCCCGGGCCGGCACCGTTAATAAAGTTGGCCCATGCAACAGGACTTTGTGGGGGGGTGCTGGTCCCTAATGTTCGAAATCCGCCCGATTCGGCAAGCCGGGCAAAGTTCGGTAATCCGCCCGAACGTATCATCTTTTCTGAAAGGACCGGGTCCATCCCGTCAATACCGATGATTATCACCTTCCTGCCGACTCTGCTTTTGCCCTTACCGGCATACGCGGGCCCCGCCTTTAGACCCGCCGCAAGAGCAGCGGTAGTTATTGTCGTTTTTTTAATAAAATCTCGTCTGTTAATCGCTTTTTTATTCATCATAAATCCCCCTTTGTTTTCTTTTCGGTTTCCGGTTCCTGTACCTCGCCGTCCGCCCCTGCCACCGCTAATGCCTTACCATCCATATACTTCGGAACATCGACACCGAACATATCAAGCACTGTCGGGCCAATATCCATCAATCTTGCGTTCTCTGTGTCAATACGGCGATTGCAGAAAAGTACTCCCGGAACCAGCGACGGGTCGAGACAGTGGTCTCCGCTCCATGCCTTCGTATTATCATGGAATATCTGCTCGGTTACCTGGCCGATGGCGGTCTCCCACGATGCTCGATAACCCTTGTTAAATCCAACAAACAAATCCGGTGCCTCACCTTTATAAGGCCCGCTATAAACCTTCATAGCATCGTAAACCTGCTTGACCGCCGGCTGATTCCTTACAGTATCTTTCAATTGGCTTATCTTTGCCGCTATCTCCTCCCGCAATTGTGCGGCTTCGGCACCCGGCTCAACAATCCCCTGCGACTCCCTGCCTTTGAGATTAAGAAAGATTCCACCAAGCCCGCTTGCAAAAGCACGAGTCTGCGACCAGTCAACAGCAGAAAGATATTTCCCCTCACGCTCGCCGTCGGCGACCTTAAGATAGCCGTTCTCCTCAAGCCAGCGGTTAATATCTACCCCGTATCGGAAACTATTGAAACCATGGTCCGAAATCACCACCATCACGGTGTCTTTATCCCTGCACTTCTCGAGGGTCCTTGCTACAAGTCCGTCCATACGTTTGTACAAATCTTCGATGGCGTTACGACCCTCATTTTCGCCGTGCTCGCTGCGGGCGGGATGTTCTTCGTCGATATCACGCCAGAAGGTATGTTGAATCCGGTCTGTACCGTCAAAAACGCACACACACAAACCCTTCTTTACCTTGTCCAAGGAATCGAAAAACATCTTCTCTCGCTCATCGTCCATCGTTATGCTTTGCTGCATGAAACCGTCGTCGTCAAGAACCTTCTCATTCAGCGCCCAACTGTCCTCGGCAAGCCCTAACGTCGCAAACGGTCCCTGCTGTTTGGAAAGATAGGTCGAATAAACAACCGGATGACTGATAGGCATAGCCGGGTTTTCCGGGTCAATATTTATGGGGGTTACATAAAGCTCAAATTCCGGTTCCGTGCCTAAAAGCATAAACTTGCAGATGCCGTGAACCTTTATTCCCAGCCCTGCCTTGAACGCAACCTTTATCCAGTCTGTATATTCGTCTTTTTTAAGCGTGTATTTATCGCCGTTGATTTTGATATCAGCACATTCGGCGTTTTTGATGTTCACTACAAACGGGCACTTTAAAAACTCTCCGTTTTTGCTGAAAGGGCTTGCGCAGCCGACAAGATCGGCCTTTACGGTGTTACCTCTCCTTTTGACATAATAGTTTTCCCCGCCTGTGTGCTCGACATTTTCCTCGTCTCGTGTCGTATAAAATGAAAACATCCCCTGCGTCCCGCGAAGGTCCGGCACGCACAAACCCGACAGTTGAACACCGTAGAACTTTTCCGGCGGAAATGTAATAGGCACCCGTAGAACACTGCTGAACACACCGTGCTCGCCCAAGGTTACCCAGAACGGTTTGCCTTTTCGCAGCAGACGAATATCGGCTTTGCCGATTGGGAACTGATACTTACCGAGATTCAGCACACGCCTCGGCCCTCGTATATCGACCGAACTGAGTTTTGGCTGATACGTTCGCTTATCACGTGTGAGAAAATCAAATATATTGTGTTTGCCGGGATTGGCGCCCGTCTGAAATGAAGACCATGCCACCGGCGAGATAGAGGGAATAGTGGTAGCCAACGGCTTAAAACACCCCTCTTGGCGGAGCTTGGCTAAATTCGGCAGCTTTCCTTCATCCAGAAGCTTTTTGGTAAGGGCATAATCCATCCCATCAAGACCCAATACCACAAACTTCTTGATTCTGCTGCGTTTCAAGGCATGCCGTCCGCGAATCGCCCGGATAACGTAGCGTATCGGCCAGGTAAAAATCGCCAACATACCGACAAAAACTGCCCCAAATATCGCCAGAAAGGATCCAGCAACGGCAAAACCCGCACCCGGCCCGATATACGCATCGGCCCTTGCAGGCATAATCAGGACAAAAACCGATGCTAAAAGCAGAAATTTGAACATTCGGCCTCCTCGCTTGGCTCTCGACGTTTTACTACCCTGCGCCACAATTTGAGCTGTGGCTGGTTTAATCCTTGATGTCATAATTCTATCTTCACTTAAAAACTTTACATACGTCATTCTGAGCCGTAGGCGAAGAATCTCAATCCTGCGATTTTTGTCATTCCAAACTTGATTTGGAATCCATTTTCCTGATTAAAGTCGTGGATTCCAGCTCCCCGCCTCCGCGGGGACAAGCTTCGCTGGAATGACATATACATTCCTCGTTCAGAATGACGATTTTCATTTGTTTTTTGCAAGACACAACTTGTTTTATACCTATTTCGGCATATATAAGTTCGGCTCAATCGGCCTGCCCCCTTAACTCATTTACAGGCCTAATCTTAACATAAGTACATATTTAATGCAAGCAAATTCAAATTATCCCCTGTGCATAAATATACAGCCGGCGCCTCTATAAGGGTATTTTCTATTAACATCGAGTCTTTTCCTTGCATTGCGTTTCGAATTTGCTATAATATCATCGTATTGTGTTATGGAACCGCAACAAGGAGGAAAATGAGCGTTAGAATACTTTGTAAAAAACATCTATATGTCATTCTGGGCCGTAGGCTAAGAATCTCAATCCTGCGTGTCCCAGAGATTCTTCACCCCGATAAATCGGGGTTCAGAATGACAGGTTTCAGCCCTTTTCTACTGAGCGTAATTAAAACAAAATTGCGCATTTGGCTGATAGTACTGATATCAACACTTACTGTGTGTTGTTCCACAATTCAGGCTAAAACCATCTTCGTTAATGCAAATTCCGCATCCGGCGGAGACGGCACATCCTGGCCCACGGCTTACAAATACCTCCAGGATGCCCTGTCAGCTGCCGTATACGACGACCAGATATGGGTCGCTGCCGGAACCTATAAACCAACAAAGCTTACCGACCCAAATGACCCGCGTACAGCTACCTTCCAGATGATAAACGGTGTGAAGATTTACGGCGGCTTCTGTGATATGGGAATCCCTGATTTCACCGACCGCAACCCGGATATTTACGAAACCATTCTCAGCGGTGACCTTAATAGTAATGATACCATCGATCCCAACAAAACCGAAAACAGCTACCATGTTGTTATCGCCTCTTACACCGATCCCAACACGATCTTAGACGGCTTCATTATCACCGCAGGCAACGCCAGCGGCCCTGAACCAGACAACCACGGCGGCGGTATGTACAATACCTTCGGCAATCTACAGTTAGCCAACTGCAAATTCATGGATAACTTGGCAGGGTATATAAAATACGACATGTACGACCAAATACTCGTGCCGGGCGAAGGTGGAGGTATGTACAATTACAGCAGCAACCCCCAAATTACCAATTGTCAATTCATTAATAACCGGGCAATCGAATCAGGCGGAGCAATATACAACGATGCAAACAGCAATCCGATACTCTCCGATTGCATATTCACTGACAATACGGGAGGATTAGCTCAAACATTCTGGATAGGCCAATTTCAGGCAATTAGTATGTCTTTCGGTAACGCAGGCGGAATATTAAATAAAGACGGCAGTGATCCAACATTAATAAATTGCATTTTCGAAGGCAACAAAACTGTGGAATCAGGCGGAGCAATGGTCAACATCGACAGCTCTCCGATGATGAATAATTGCACATTTAATCAGAATAGGGCAACAGGACCTTACACGTGGACGAATAAAGTTGGATTAGGTGGCGGCATTATCAACTATACCAGCAGCCCGACAGTTTCGAACTGCACATTCACTAATAACCGTGCTGGCAACGGTGGCGGGATATACAATGATCCAAACAGTTGTCCAGTAGTTACAGATTGCACCTTCAACAAAAACATCGCATATTGCTTTGAAGTCGTTCAAATCGGATTGGAAATGACCATTACCACTTTCGCAGGCTCAGGCGGCGGAATATGTAATAATGGTAAATGTCCAATAATTACAAACTGCATTTTCAACGCTAATGAGGCTATGCTGGATGGCGGTGGGATAAGCAATACTAATAGCAATCCCACTATAATCAATTGCATATTCAGTGATAATATAGTGATTGGTCCTTCTGCCCCCTTTAATCCATCGGACTATCGTGTCCCAGGTGGCGGAATATATAACTATGAGAGTAGCCCAATTATTTCTAACTGTACGTTCACCAATAATCAATCTGGGAATGGTGGAGGATTGTACAATGACTCCAATAGTTGCCCTCTGGTCACAGATTGTGCCTTCGTCGGAAATTTAGCCTCATACGTTTCTACTTCTCCTATAGGTCTGGAGTTCACCGTGACGGTGATTGAAGGTGGCGGCGGTGGGATATACAACAACGATAGCAATCCGATAATGACAAACTGCACTTTTACCGGCAACACGGCTTTGATAAATGGTGGAGGTATGAGCAACTTTAGTAGTGACCCAATTGTAGCCAACTGCACCTTCACTGGTAGTATGGCAAAAGGTTACACATTTAATTGTCCTTTCCCAGATTTTGACTGCGATTTCCATATTTCCGGTGTGGGAGGCGCAATAAATAATAATGACAGCAGTCCCGTGTTTATAAACTGCACGTTTGCTGACAACAAAGCAGAAAATGGAAATGGCATCTCCTGCGATCCCACGTTTTGGTACGTGAGTTCTTCATATTGGGATCCACCGGAAAGCCTCGCGAGCATAATTCAATTGTTTAATTGTATCCTTTGGGATGAAGGCGATGAAATATATAACAATGACGGATCCTCAATAAGCATTACTTACAGCGATGTTTACGGCGGCTGGCCGGACGAAGGCAATATTGATGTCGATCCGTGTTTTGTTGACCCCGGCTACTGGGACCCGAACAATACACCCGCCGACCCAAATGATGATTTCTGGGTCGATGGTGATTACCACTTACAGCCATCATCGCCCTGTATCGATGCTGGTGACCCTTTTTATATAACCGGACCCGATGATGTTGATAAAGACGGCAATCCACGGGTTATAGATGGTGACGGCGACGGCATCGCCCAGATAGACATGGGAGCATACGAATTTCAAAAATACTGCGGTGGCAAAGGCACAGCCGAGGAACCATATCTGATATGTGCCCCGGTACACATACAGCAAATCGGTGCTAATCCTGATGACTGGGACAAGAATTTCAAGCTGACAGCCGATATCGATTTATCCGCTTATATGGATGCTCAGTTCAATATCATCGGATGGTACGAAGACGGCCAAAATAACCAGCCGTTTACAGGTGTTTTTGACGGAAACGACCATACGATTTCCAACTTCACATACACATCCGACAATGCGGTTGACGCCAGCCTTTTCGGCTATATTGCAGGACAAACAGCCCAAATCAAAGACCTTGTTCTTATCGACCCTAATATTATCACTTTGGCCGGCAGAAGAATCGGTGCCCTGGCGGGCTTAATCAGCGATGGCACTGTAGTTACAGATTGCCATATCAAAGGCGGAAGGGTCAAAGGCAAAGAATTGGTCGGCGGTCTTGCCGGCCAGGCTGCCGACGCCACCATTGCAAGGTGCTCGGCTGATTGTGAGCTTATCGGCAAAAACTGGGGCACCGGCGGCCTCATCGGCGATACCTACCAGACTACGGTTTCACAATGCTGCTCAACCGGTAGCGTTAGCGCCGAGTATTTGGGTGTAGGCGGACTAATCGGGCACCAATACGCCGGTCAAATCCTGAATAGTTATTCCACCGCCCCTGTTAGAGGAATTGACCTCGGCGTCGGCGGACTGGTTGGAATCGCTGAATTTACGACTATTACACATTGTTATGCCGCAGGTTGTGTTCGCGGACTCGATGAGGTCGGCGGATTCGCAGGAAACTGCATCCACGCGGAAATTATTGACTCCTTCTGGGATATATCTACAACCGGACAGGCTCAGGGGCTTGGTTATGATGAGCAAAACGGGACAATTGAGCTTTATCCAAAGACCACCACCCAGATGAGACTGCAAAGCACCTTTACCGACCACGGCTGGGATTTTGCCGACGAATCTGCAAACGGCTCCGATGATATCTGGACTATATGGCAAAGCTTCTATTACCCGAGGCTAACATGCGAGAATCCTATAACCGGGGATTTTACAATCGACGACAATTGGATGTACCAGAATCTTCCTGGTGCGACAAATTCCACCTTAACAGCAACTCTCTCCGGCACCGCTGACCCCCTGAATAACAACAGCTACACATACTGCTGGGAAAATGTACTCCCGCAAGACGTCTCTGTTGCTCCGTCAATCTTATCCGGCGGTCTCAGCGGTGATGCGTTCTGTACCTTCGCAGCGCCGGCCTGTAACCAGCCGGGGGGCATATCCGACTCCGGCATGCCGTTACATATCACGCTGACAGTTACCGGAAATGACCACGGCAATACGGGTATAGCGCAGGCCGAATTTGGCATAGCCCTGCTGGGAGATGTCAATAACGATTCTGTCGTAAACGTTGTTGACCGGAGTATTATCAACGCCTTCTGGAGGATGGGTTCGGCGGGTCCATTCACATTCAAAGAATGCGACATCAACTGCGACAGCATTATAAACCAAATTGACCGAAGTATCGCAAATGCTGTATGGCGCGGTTTGCTTGGCGAATACAGCACAACCGGACCGTGTCCATTACGCTGAATGTTCGCGGAAATGGGCGGAAAACTGCCAGCCAGCATTTTTCTAATAGCAGGCGGTTACTTCGCATTATAACAGGATTTAATATACAATATATAACCTGATAAATATTAGTGTAAAAGGGCGATTTTGGGACAAAATCGCCCTTATTGGACCGGAAAACGGGGGCAAAACAATTTTGGTAGATTTTCTAAACTTTTTGCTTGACTTATCTTTCCGAGTTTGGTAAACTACGTGCATCTCTTTGGGGGAGGTGGGTTGAAGACGTTAATTGGCGGCTGCTTTGGTCTGATTTTGCAACGTATCTTTTAACGGTCGGCATAAAAATTAGCGTGTGTAATCCAAACAATCTGTTCAAACAGGTGTGATGAATTAATTAGCGTAGAGTGTATGTACACGCACGTGAATTATACAGGCGCACGCTATACCAGAAAGGTTTACGAGGGCTTATGACTAATCAAAAGTTATACATTAGGAGAACTGTGATGAAGAACATTACAATTGTTTTGTTGCTGGTCTGTGGCATGTTTTTGTCTTTACCGGCCCGGGGAGCGGTTACTATAACGCCTTCTATCGTTCAGCTACCGACTGCAGCTGGCGAGGACCTTGCCTTCGACTTTGTTGTAGTTAATCCGGATGGTATCTCCGCAATCTCATTTCAGACTACTGTTTCACTCACCGGCCCCGGAACACTGACATTCGATGGTCCCGGCAGCGAAGCGGTCAGTTCAGACACTGACTACTGGGTTTACGACAACTCGGTTGGCGCAGGAGCACGGGATTTAGGTGGCAATCTTTATGACTTTGGTGACGGTGCCGACAATCCGGCTTCTGAAGCCCTTTTTGCAGGGGACATCGTAGCAAGGTATGTATTCGAGTGGGACGGCACTATAGGTGATTATATCTTTTCAATGGACCTTTCCAACACAACGGCAAACAGCGTTTTTAATGCCGTTACCTGGAACCTCGACGCTTTGGCCCTTGACCCCGGCGAACTCACTCCCGGCGGAGACGACTGGTTCACTGTTAGTTTGATTCCCGAGCCGGCTACCCTGGCACTTTTGGGATTAGGCGGAATCCTGCTCAGAAAACGCAGTTCATAAACTGCCGCCAACGCTTGCCTGGAGCGACTTTTACTGTACTTATAATAATTACATTCCATGGGGGGATGAAGATATAAAGGCTTGTGAAAGTTGAGCTGCTGATGCAACCTGAGCGCGGTTGAATCAGCGGCTTTTCTTTTCTGATACGCCTGCCTGAACTCCTTAACCGCCGGTAAAATTCCTTTTGGAAACCTATTTACCTATCCCCAAATTACCGGTACAATCACACAGAACCGCTGTTTCACAGGTTTAGACAATATACAATTATTGTCTAATAACTTATTCAAAGCAGCGCAGCGATGTTGCTGCAGGTGTTCTCAAGAGGAGTTATTTTAGTGGAATTTAGAATAAATCTATCCCGGCCTGATATTACCCGGGCGGAAATCGACGCGGTCTGCAATGTGCTTAGCAGTCCGAATCTGTCGCTTGGGCCTAAACTCAAAGAATTTGAAAAGGCCCTGGCAAAGTACACAGGTCGCAAACATGGTGTCGCGGTCAACAGCGGTACCAGCGGCCTGTTCTTGTGCGCCAAAGCCCTTGGTATCGGCCCGGGGGATGAGGTCATCACTACGCCCTTTACTTTTATAGCCTCTGCTACCCCGATTATGATGGCCGGCGCAAAACCCGTATTCGTCGATATCGACCCGGTCAGCCTGAATATCGACCCGGCCAAAATCGAAAAAAAGATTACCGAAAAGACCAGGGCGGTTCTCCCGGTTGTTATATTCGGAAACCCCACCGGTCTCGATGAGGTTTGTCGAATAGCAGAACGTCATAACCTGCCGGTCATCGAAGATAGCTGCGAGGGATTAGGCTCAATATTGGCCGGCAAGAGGGTCGGAAGCTTCGGCACAATGAGCGTGTTCGGCTTTTATCCTAATAAGCAAATCACCACCGGTGAAGGAGGAATGATTCTGACCGATGACGATGAACTGGCCGATACGTGTATATCTCTGCGCAACCAGGGCAGAAGCCGTATGGGAGGCTGGCTCGCACACGAGCGCCTGGGCTACAATTTCCGGCTCAGCGATATCAACTGCGCGCTGGGCATTGCACAACTTAATCGTTTGGAGGAATTTATTGAAAAAAGGAGAAATGTTGCAAAAATGTATCAGCAGCTTCTTGCAGACGAAGACAGGTTGCTCGTTCCACAGGAGCCGCCCGATTGCCGGATGGCGTGGTTTGTTTTTGTTGTGAGACTAAAAGAAAAACACACACCAAGTCGGCGGGACACAATTATCAAGGATATGCGCCGACGTGGAATACAGGTCAGCAATTACTTTCCCCCCGTACATTTGCAACCTTTTATGGTTCAGGAATTCGGCTTTCGGCCGGGCGACTTTCCGAATACCGAATCCGTTTGCGAAAGCACTATCGCCCTTCCATTCCACAACAACCTCAGCCAAAAGGAGGTTCAAACCGTCTGCAAAGAACTTATAAATTCCCTTGACAACATATAGGGAAGGGAAAACGGCTTGCGCAAAAAGATTGTCGCGATTATCGGAAGCTATCGAAAAGGCGGAATAACCGATACCGCTGCATCCGCCGTTCTCGCCGGAGCCGCCAAGAACGGCGCACAGACCCAGAAGATTTACCTCATTGATAAGCATATAGAATTTTGTAACAACTGCAGGGCTTGCACCCAGCAGGATACGAACGGCGTAAGGGCTGCGTGCATTCACGATGATGATATGGAAGACATACTTGGTCAAATAGACAAGGCTGACGGCATAGTGTTAGCCTCATCCGTTAATTTCGGCACGGTAACAGCAATTATGAAAAGGTTCACAGAAAGGCTCGTGGTTTACGGTTATTGGCCCTGGGGAAAACCGGCCCCCGCATACAGAATAAGTCAAACAACAAAAAACGCCGTGATAATCACATCAAGTGCCGCTCCTGCAATTATAGGCAAATTTATGTTCAGAAGCTCCCGTTCTGTCCTCAAAGCCGCGGCAAGGTGTATGGGTGCAAAAATGGTAAAATCCCTCCATTTCGGAGGGGTCTGCCTCGACGCAGACTCACAGCTTTCCTGCAAATCGCTTCTCAAAGCCGACAAAACAGGCCAAAAACTGGCATCCTCCATTTGACTCAGCCTGGTTTATTTCTTACATTTTAGGTGTAAAGACCGCAATCCGGGAAATTTCAGGAACTCGTGATTTGTATGTTGTTTTCCGTGTGAGGGAGAAAGCTCTATGTACAGATGGCGAAGGAAAATACTTTTCGCTCTGACTATGTATTTTATGGGTTTCGCAACGGCAATTTATGTTCTTGCCCCCGTTGATGACAACCGGACTAGATCGCACGCCTCCACAGCAAAAAGCTCCGCAAATATTGATACCACTTCCGATTCGGAACAGTTTGCTTCAGCCTTCAATACCCATATGCGCAGATATCTTAGCGTCGCCGAGGAACAGGCCGAAAAACTCGGCGAGTTTATCAAAGCCAAACTTGCCGAACGCCGGTCAAATGATGGACAATAAAGGACTCTTCGCGCCTCAAACAATATTGCAAAAGCCCCTTTTTAGGGGCTTTTGCAAAAGGGGGCGGAGCAACTCTGTAAACTATCCTAACGGCTTCTTTATCCATTTCGATTCGCTTCACCAATGCACGCATGATTTCTCGGCGTGTCGTCCAATCGGCTTGCTCTAAATTGTTGCTAACCTTATGTGCAAATTGTTTCAAATGACCAATCACCAGGAGCCTGTCGGGGAACCGGGCTCAGATTCAGCACTTTCAACACCCCACCTCTCAAAAAATTGACACGGCATAATCCCCCATACCCTTTTGAGCAAAAACAAACCTTAATTCGCCCAGATAC
>Ga0180433_10002662_pt1 | contig 27186 bp, 28 predicted proteins | sample SS_ome_8_FD_132980 | JGI IMG/M metagenome (GOLD analysis project Ga0180433, IMG submission 132980) | Hypersaline lake sediment archaeal communities from the Salton Sea, California, USA - SS_1_D_1 metaG | ecosystem: Environmental > Aquatic > Non-marine Saline and Alkaline > Hypersaline >... | reverse complement strand
GTTCCAGATGGAAGACTTTGCAGCTGCAAAACAGCTTGCAGAGGAAGCAAAAGCACTTCTTGAAGCAGCAGCACCTGCAGCACCTGAAGAGGAAGCACCTCCAACAGAAGAGGAGGAGCCAGCACCGGTTGCAGAGCCTGAAGAAGAACCTGAACCAGAAGCAGATTACAGCTGGGTACTATGGTTGGTAGTAATAGTAATCATAGTAGGAGCAGGATACTGGTACTTTACACAGCCTAAAAAGAAAAAGTGAACTTAGTTCACTATTAGCAAACAAGTTTGCTAAAAAGTAGTTTCTTTCTTTTTTTCTTTTTATTTTAAACTTGTTCAATTATTTTCTGTAACATTATTCTTCAGCTTTTTTTCTAGCAACATTTAAAAAACTTTCCTAATCTAATTTAACAGACTTAGCTAAGTGTGCATTAGTCTTAGCTTTCTTACTAAGCCAGGTGGTCTATTGTCAAAAAAGAAAAAGACACCCGATTCTGTGAATGTTCTTGAGCATCACCTTGTGCCCAAAATGAAGGTACTTAGTGCCGAAGAGAAAACACGACTTCTCAAAAAGTTTGGAATTGACGACACTCAGCTTCCTAGGTTCATGCACAATGACCCTGAAGTGAAGGCGCTTAAGGCAAAAATTGGGGATGTAGTGGAAATACAGAGGGAGGATGTTACTGGGAAGTACAATTCCTACAGGATAGTTGTAAAGCACTAGACTTGTAGATTCAAAAAGGTGTAATAATGGATGGTCTGATTGAAGCATATTACCGGGTCAATACTCTTGTCAAGCAGCAGCTGGATTCCTACAATAAATTCTTGGATGGAGGAATACAAAATGTAATTGACAGGATTGGAAGCGTTCAGACGAATGTTGAGGGTTTCGAGCTGAAGCTTGGAAAAGTGAGAATAGAACAGCCGAGATATTATGAAGTAAAGGGAGGATACAGACAGATAATGCCTGTTGAGGCAAGATTGAGAAACATCACATATGCAGCACCTATTTTCCTTGAGATAATCCCTGTTTTCAACGGCATTGAAAGGCCCACATACTCAGATGTTTTCATAGGTGAAGTTCCAGTAATGGTAAAATCAAAATTATGCTATCTGTCAAGCATGAATGAGACGGAGCTATCTGAACACGGAGAAGACCCTGAAGATCCTGGAGGATACTTTATCATAAACGGAAGTGAAAGGGTTCTCGTGAGCATAGAAGACCTTGTTCCAAACAAACTGATGGTTACAGAGGAAAGAACCGGAACAGTTGCAAAGATATTCTCAACATACTACGGTTTCAGGGCAAGGTGTGTTGTTGAAAGAAACGCGGACGGTCTTTTCACAGTTGAATTCCCATCCACACCTCCAAACCTTTCATTAATACAGATTATGAGAATACTCGGTTTTGGAACAAACGCAGACATAAAGAAAGCATTCTCAAATGAAAAATTGATACAGAATGACATTGTCCTGAATCTTGAAAATGACGATAGCAAAAATGTGGAGGATGCCACTGAGCTGATGAGCAGGAAACTTTCTCCAGGACAGCCTGCGGAATTCAGGCTTTCAAGAATGGAAAATCTTATTGACAATTATCTTCTCCCACACATAGGGGTTACAAAAGCTGAAAGAATTGAAAAAGCGAAATTCCTTGTAAGAATGGCCGAAAAAGCAGTAAGGGTTGGAAACAGGGAGCTTGCTCCTGATGACAAAGACCACTATGCAAACAAGAGGGTAAAGCTTGCGGGAGACCTTATGGAGGAGCTTTTCAGATATGCATTCCAATTCCTTATAAAAGACCTTGTATATCAGGCTTCAAGAGCCGATGCAAGAGGAAGAAGGCTTCAGGTACACACATTGATAAGACAGGATGCAATGGCCGACAGGATAAGGTATGCAATGGCAACAGGAAACTGGATTGCAGGCCAGACAGGTGTATCCCAGCTTCTTGACAGAGTAAGTTATCTTTCAACAATATCTCATCTTAGAAGAGTGATTTCGCCTTTGAGCAAGAAACATCCTCACTTCAAGGCAAGAGACCTTCATGGAACCCATCTTGGAAAACTGTGTCCTAACGAAACTCCTGAAGGACCCAGTTGTTCTCTTGTAAAGAACCTCTCGGTTATGGCAGAGGTTTCAACGGGAATCAAGGATGAGGAGATACTTAAGGTATTGAAAGCCTTCGATGTCAAGGAATAGGTGTTCATATGGCTGATAAATTAAAGGTTGCTGTTTATCTGAACGGGAAAAGAATAGGTTATCACCCTGACGGTGAAGCCCTTGCACAGAGATTAAGGGAAAAGAGAAGATTGAACGAATTAAACAATCAGGTAAACATATACTTCAATAAAAAAATGAAAGAGATTTCAATAACAACAGACAAGGGAAGGGTAAGACGTCCTTACATAGTAGTTGAGGACGGAAAACCAAGACTGACAGAAGGAATATTGCAGCGTCTTGCTAAAGGGGAGCTAAACTGGCACCACCTTGTAAAAATGGGAATCATAGAATATCTAGATGCGCTTGAGGAAGAAAACTCAATGGTTGCGATAAACCCTGAGGATGTAACACCAAATCATACCCATCTTGAAGTGGATCCCTCAACAATCTTCGGTGTCGTCACTTCAGTTCTTCCTTATACTGAACATAACTCTTCACCAAGAATTACTATGGCATGCGCAATGGCAAAACAGTCTCTCGGAATGTACACTACAAACTACAATCTTAGATACGACACACGCGCATACATAATGTACTATCCCCAGCAGCCTATGGTAAGAACAAAAATGTATGATGCATTGAAGCTGAAGAACAAAGCTGCCGGTCAGAACTTTGTTGTTGCACTAACAAGCTATCACGGATACAACATGGCAGATGCCATTGTTGCAAACAAATCAGCAATTGACAGGGGACTTGCAAGAACTGCAATGTTCAAGACATATGACACAGAGGAAAGGGTTTATCCCGGAGGGCAGAAGGATACTATAGAGCTTCCGACACCTGAAGTCGATGGATACAGAGGAGAGGAGATTTACAGGCATATAGGGGAAGACGGAATAATCCTCCCTGAAAGCGAAGTCCGCGGAAAGGATGTTCTTGTAGGAAAAACATCACCCCCAAGATTCCTTGAGGAGATTTCAGTTTTCGGAGCCGTTGAAGAGAAAAAGAGGGAAAGCTCTCTTGCTTTGAAACCCGGAGAAAAAGGCCACGTGGATTCTGTTCTTGTTACTGAAGGACCCAGCGGAAACAGACTTGTAAAAGTCAGAGTCAGAAGCATAAAGGTTCCTGAAATTGGAGACAAATTCGCATCAAGGCACGGACAGAAAGGAGTTCTGGGTCTTCTTGTTCCTCAGGAGGATATGCCTTTCACTGCATCAGGAGTTGTTCCTGACATCATAGTTAACCCTCACGCAATGCCAAGCAGAATGACTGCCGGACACCTTCTTGAAACTCTCGGAGGAAAGGCAGGAGCTCTTGGAGGAATGCTGATGGATGGAACAGCATTCAGCGGAAACACAGAGGATGACTACAAGGCAATGCTTGAAAAGCACGGATTCAAATCAAACGGAAAAGAAACACTTTACGATGGAACAACAGGAAGAAAGATAGATGTTGAAATATTCATTGGAAATGTTTACTATCAGAGGCTTCACCACCTTGTTTCAAACAAGATGCATGTAAGAAGCAGGGGACCTGTCCAATTGCTTACACTGCAGCCTACCGAAGGTAGAGCAAGGGAAGGTGGTCTCAGGTTCGGGGAGATGGAACGTGACTGTCTCTTGGGTTACGGAGCCAGTATGCTTATCAAAGAAAGATTGTTGGAAGAAAGTGACAAGACTGTACAGCTTGTGTGCACGGACTGCGGTTCGATAGCAACACACGATTATGCAAAGAACAGGGATGTCTGTCCTATATGTGACAGCGAGAATATCCACCCTGTTGAGATAAGCTATGCGTTCAAGCTGCTACTTGACGAAATCAGGTCCTTGTATATATTCCCAAGGATAGTTTTGAAAGACAGAGGATGATTTGTATGTTTGTAGAAAAGGTATTGGATAAAATCAAGTTTTCACTGTTTTCCCCAGAAATGGCCAGGAAGATGTCGGCAACAAAGATTATTGTTCCTGACACCTATGACGACGACGGTTATCCGATAGACGGAGGTCTTGTTGATACAAGGCTCGGAGTTGTCGACCCTGGTTTGAGATGCAAGACATGCGGAGGAAGGGTAAAAGAATGCCCAGGCCACTTCGGCCATATGGAACTCGTAAGGCCTGTAGTCCATGTGGAATTCGGAAAACACATAGTGCATGTGCTAAAAACAACATGCCCGTCGTGCCACAAGCCTCTTCTTTCAAAAGGAAAAAAGATTCCTGTTCCAAAAGAGTTCAAGGAGGAGAAGGCCGCGGCAACCCAAGCATCCGAAATCCCTTCAATACTTGATGAAGATGCAAAAAAAGAGGAAAAGCCCAAGGAAAAGCCGAAAAGGGAAAAGACAGAAAAGATATGCCCGAGATGCGGAGCAGACCTTCCTGTTATAAAACTCCTTAAACCCACTACTTTCTATAAAGGAAAAGAGATGATGCTTCCGACAGCAATAAGAGACTGGCTGGCATCAATAAGCGATGAGGATTTGCGTGAACTCGGTTTTGACCCGCTTTATTCAAGACCAGAATGGATGATTCTAACGGTTCTTCCTGTTCCTCCAGTAAACGTGAGACCTTCAATTACCCTTGAAACAGGTGAAAGAAGCGAGGATGATTTAACCCACAAGCTGGTTGATATTATCAGAATAAACCAGAAGCTTGAGGCAAACATAAACGCGGGGGCACCGCAATTGATTATTGAAGACTTATGGGAGCTTTTGCAGTATCACGTTACAACATACTTTGATAATGAAACTGCCAACATACCTCCTGCAAGACACAGGAGCGGAAGGCCTTTGAAAACAATAGCCCAGAGGCTTAAGGGAAAAGAGGGTCGTTTCAGGTACAACCTTTCAGGTAAGAGAGTAAACTTCTCAGCAAGAACTGTAATCTCTCCTGACCCTATGATAAATATAGATGAGGTTGGTGTTCCACAGGCAATCGCAAATGAATTGACAGTTCCTATTCCTGTAACAGAGTGGAATGTTGAATTATGCAAAAAGTTCATCATGTCTCCTGAATATCCGAGAGCGATTTATGTAATAAGGGCTGACGGAAGAAGAATCAGGGTAGGGGAAACAGATGAAATAAGAAAAGAGATTGCTGAAAATCTCAAAGTAGGCTGGACAATAGAAAGACATCTTGTAGACGGTGACATAACACTTTTCAACAGACAGCCTTCCCTTCACAGGATATCAATGATGGCCCATGAGGTAAAGGTTCTTCCTGGAAGAACATTCAGGGTGAATCCAGTTGTCATTCCTCCGTACAACGCAGACTTTGACGGGGATGAGATGAACCTCCATCTGATACAGACTGAGGAGGCGCAGGCAGAGGCAAGGTCTTTGATGAAAGTTGAAAAACAGATTCTCTCTCCGAGACACGGCCACGCGATAATCAAGCCTCAGGAGGACCATGTTTCAGGTTTATACTTTTTGACAATTGAAGGAAGAGCATTTGACAAGGTCGAGGCGTCAAACCTTATGTATGCCATTGGCATCCATGAACTTCCTGAACCGGATGTAAAAGGAGAGAGATATTCCGGAAAGGCTCTTTTCTCACATATTCTTCCTGATGACCTCAGCATCAAGGTCCAGTCAAAACTTGATGAAGAGATTGTAATCAGAAAAGGAAAGCTTGTAAAGGGTGCAATAGAGAGCAAGGCAATAGAGACTGAGATACTTGAAAAGATTTTCATAATGCATGGACCCGAATTCACAAAGGATTTCCTTGAAAAGGCAACAAAGCTTGCACTTGAATCGCTTTCACTCCACGGTCTTTCAGTTTCTCTTGAGGATTATTCGCTTTCAGACAAGGCGGAAAACGAGGTAAATAGGATTCTTGAGAAGATGAACAGGGAGATTGACAATCTTATAATGCAGTACAAGAACAAGACTCTTGAAAGGTCTCCGGGTCTTTCTCTTAAGGAAACTCTTGAAGGACTGATAATGCAGATAACTTCAAAAGCAAGAGAGGATGCAGGAAAGATTGTTGAAAGCGACCTTACAAAGAGCAACCCATCAATCATAATGTCAAAGATAGGAGCAAGGGGAAGTCTGCTTAATGCCATTCAGATGGCTGCGGTAGTTGCACAGCAGACGGTAAGAAGCAAAAGGCTTACAAGAGGATATAAAAGAAGGACGCTGCCTTATTTCAAAAGAGGAGCACTTACTGCAAAAGAGCACGGATTTGTTTATACTTCTTTCAGAAGAGGATTAAAGCCTTACGAGTATATCCACCATGCAATGGGTGGTAGGGAAGCTCTTGTTAATACTGCCATAAGAACTGCGCGTTCAGGTTACATGCAGAGAAGACTGATAAACGCACTGCAGGACCTTGTTGTGTATGATGATTTCACAGTAAGGAATGCAGATTTAAGTGTTGTACAGTTCCTTTACGGCGGTGATGCACAGGATCCGATGCTTTCGAGCAAGGCTGAGGCTGCGGATGTTGCAAAGCAGGATGATGTTGATACGGCATAGGTGATTTTCATGAAAGCAAAAAAATCAAAAATAGCCCCTTTTGAAGCAGTTGGAGTGGTTTGCGCACAAAGTATAGGAGAACCTGGTACACAGATGACTATGAGAACGTTCCACTATGCAGGTGTTGCCGAGCACGTCCCTACCGGACTTCCAAGACTCATTGAGATAGTGGATGCAAAAAAAGAACCGAAGAAGCCCATAATTGACATCTATCTTAAAAGGGAGTTCAGAAAAGAGGCTGAAGCCGAAAAGATTGCAAAAGAGCTCGGAAGCATATTCACTACAGATGTCGCTTCTGTTGAAGACGACCTTTCAGAAAGGACAATTACAGTAACTTATAATGACAAGGATGGAAAGGCATTGGGAGTAACTTTCAACATGCTTAAGAAAGCTCTTGAACCTCTCGTGCCTTATCTTAGAACAAAGGACAATGCAGTGATAATAGAACCATTGAAGGAAAAAGAGAAAGAGAAAAAAGAAATAACTGCAAAGTATGTAAGAAAGCTCACAAACAAGCTCAGAGGTGCAATAGTCAAAGGTGTTCCAGGAATATTCCGTGCAGTCGTTACAAAAGGAGAGGGGGAATACTTCATACGTGCAGGGGGTTCAAACATACTCGGCGCCATGGAGCATCCTGCAGTTGACCCGAAAAGAGTTTACACTAACAACATAAAAGAGATAGAGAGGGTTTTCGGAGTTGAAGCCGCAAGAAATGCCATAGTTAAGGAAATAAACGATGTTATGGGCATGCAGAAGCTCTTTGTTGACATAAGGCATGTTATGCTTGTTGCTGATGCCATGTGTTATGCAGGTTTAATAAAATCTATAGGAAGACACGGACTCAGCGGTGAAAAAGTCGGTGTTCTCGGAAGAGCCGCTTTCGAAGAAACAGTGAAGCATCTTATAAACGCCGCCGCATTCTCTGAAAACGAAAACCTTATAGGTGTTACAGAGAATATCATAGTTGGACAGACAGTTCCTGTGGGGACAGGAAAGATTATGCTTGCAATGAAACCTAAAAAATAGTTACTGGTGTTTTAAATGCCCGAAGAAGAGATAGAAGAAACAGAAGAGCCTAAAAAGAAAACAAAGAAGAAAAAAGTAGTCAGAAGAAGGAAATCAAAAAAGGAAAAAGAGAAACCTCTGACAGGTGCAATACGTCTTGCAGTTGAAACAGGAAAGGTTACTTTCGGGGCAAGAAGAGGAATAAAGGAAAGCATGCTTGCCAAATCAAAGCTTTTTGTGCTTGCCAGCAATGCACCAAAAGAGATAAAGAAAAACCTTGAACAGTATTCAGGAGTTTCGGGAGTGCCGATAATAAATTTTGAAGGTACTTCTCTTGAACTGGGTTCAGTATGCGGAAGACCTTATCCAGTAAGTGTGCTTTCAGTTCAGGATGAAGGAACATCCAACATACTCAAGCTGAAGTGATTCAATTGGTTGATCTTACCTCCGAGGGTCTTAGTTTTTTTTCACTTTTTGAAAAAATCACAGGAATCTTCCCGTCTGATTATGTGAGTTCTGAAAATGGAGTGGTTTTTCTTGTTGAAATGAAAAATCTTGGTAAGGCCATTGGAAGAAAGGGCGCAAACATAAACAAATTGAAATCCGCCTTCAGAAAGAAAGTAATAATAATCGGAGACAGTGAGGACCCTGAGATGTTTGCAAGGAATTTTTTCGGAAATCTCAATGTCCTGAATGTTGAATTGAGGGATGCCATGGGGGACAAAACTGTTTTTGTAACAATAGATGAAAAGGACAGAGGGCTTGCAATAGGGAAAGGAGGAGAAAGGATAAAGGCGGCAAAAACACTGTTCAAGAAAAAATTCAATACTTCTCTTCAATTGAGGACAAAAAGAGTTCTTGATTTATCCTAGGAATTTTCTCATCCATGCCGCATGTTTTATATCTTCTGCCAAAGTTGCCTCATTTCCTTTTTTCAGATTCTCAAGAATTCTTCCTGTTATTTCGCAGTATTCCCCGTCTTCATCATAATCCATCCAGCCCATTACTTTTTCTATTCCTTCACTTACATTTTTTGGAAGATGTTTAAGATTATTTTTATTTAACCATCTCATTGAATCAGACAAGTCTTCATCAATTTTTATGTACATGTCGCTTAGTTCATCAAATTCTTTTTCATTCAATCCGTTCAACCCAAGCAACTCCGGGGGCACCCCTATTGAATAGAATGCGGCACAGAATTTAATTGCCCTTGGAAGGCTTATTCCCTTCAAAGACCTTGCATAACCGAATAACCCCACGTGGAGCTTCCTTCTCCTTCTTCCTGGAACGTATTTTGCAACCAGATTGACTGTATCGGCCATTTCAGCTATTTGCTTCTGGTACTGCTCTTTTATTTTTTCTATTAGGTTCAATGCCTTCTCAGAATCTATATTTCTTGCCTTTCTTCTCCTGACTCCATCTATTGTTTCTATTGCTTTTGCAACATCCCTGAATGGATGATCATACTTGAATGAAGACTGGACTGTGTACGTCTGGACACTTGGATACTCCTCTCCGCAGTTGTTGACATTGTCAGGCCTGAAATTTCCCCTGAAAGGAGCTCCGCCCACACCAAGGATTGGAAGAATTTCAACCCCTGTGTCTTCCTGGACTTTGTCCAATCCGGACAATGCAATCTTTGCAAGCAGAACCGCTGAAACGGAACCGTAGTTTAATGCAGGGTCGCTTCTTGCAAGGAACACTCTCTGATATTCCAATTTCTTTTTTTCAAGGAATTCCCTTACTATCTTTGCTGAATCAATGAATGAATCATAATCCTCGAACAAAGGAATTACATTTATTGTTTCAGGCTGGAAGTCACCAACCCATTCCTTTATTGTCTTGTTTCCAAGTTTCATGTTCTTTTTTCCTATTATCACTTTCTCATAGTAATCCCTTACCCTTTCTATCTGTCCGCAGGTTGTTGTCATCGGAAGAATTACCTCAAAAACAGGAGGAACATCCTTATTCAGCACTTTTGCTGCATCAAATGCCCTTGGAATGCTGTGAAGGGTTTCAAGAAGTATCTTCCCCTGCTCTTTCTGCACCGCGGGATTGGGTGTTCTGTAGGTCAGAAACAAATCTTTCCCGAGAATCTTTTTCCTGAAGAATTCAGTATAATTTGAAAGAAGCTTTTCAACTACCTCATCATCAACTTCCTTTCCTTCGCTGTCCCACATCTGCTCTGTGCATCCCAGTTGTGAAAAAACAAAGAATGCCTCCTTTACTTCAGCTTCTGCAGACATCACTTCACTGTCAGAGAAAAAAGGGGTTGTAATATTGTCGGGATGCTGTGTGGACATGCACCTCGGTACTTTAATTTTTGCCATTGCTACTCATCTACTCCTGAATCAATTAAAAATCTACTGGATTTTCATTGCCTTATAATCAAGAGCCCTGTTCACTCCGGCTATAGCGGGCCCGGCTGTTCTCTTTAATTCATTAATCTTTTCTTTATTTCCTTCTCTCGAATACTGGTAAACAAGAGCTTCTGCAATCGATTCCCTTACCAGGTTGTCATTCACACGAGTGAAACTTTCCTCAAGAAAATCCACCATGTTCCCAATATCACTTTCTTTTGATATCACAGCCAGACTTCTGAAAACCCTTGATGGAACTGTGAAAAGAGAGCTGGTGTTGAGTGCCAGTTTTTTAACCTCATTTATCTTTCCTTTATCCATGTACTGATAAGTTAAAACAGAAACAGCCTGTCCTTTGACAAGCAGATCATCATCTTCCAAAGCTTTGGTTAAAGCAGGAACAACAGGGGTTAAATCAACTCCCCTTTCAAGCATCCTCATTGATGCGAACATTGCATTAAGCTTTCCACCTGAGTTATCATCTCTCAGTGCTTTTATTATTTTCAAAAACAATACTCTGTCAAGCTGTTCAATATGCTGTTTTCCGAATTTTTTCTTTGGACTTTCCCTTGCTGCAGTCCTTTCTCTATCCCGAACTAAATCTCTCCCTACCATACACATCCTATTACATGAAAACACTTTAAAAACTATTCAACATTCGAAGTGTATTTTAAATATTTTTCTTTTAATAGTATTCCGTTAAGGTGATTTGGTTGTTTGATTCATTAAAGAAATCTTTTAGCTCGTATACCTCAAATCCGGTTGGTTTTGCACTGAATTCGCTTTTTTTAGTATTCTACCAGGTATTGGTTCTTCTTGCAATTGCAGGTTTATGGTTTGTTGTATTCTTTATTGCGTCAATACTGCAGATAGGCGTTGATTCAATACCCTTCCTTGCAATAGATGCTTTGCTCATAGTGATGTTCGTATACTTCTCTGCAGGCATAAAGGGCTCTTACGTATGGGCATGCAACGAATCGGTTGAGGGAAGAAGAGTCTCAATGCTTGAATTCTTCAGATACTTCATGAGAAAGTCGGGGGTATTCTTTTTCATAACACTCCTCAAGTATTTTTTCACGGCTTTGTTTGTTGCACCTGTTATACTTGCATACCTGTATGTTCTTGTAGATTATGATGTTCCTTATCTTGACGTTCTGGTATACCTGACAGCAGCACTGCTTGCATTCCTAATACATTTCATGTTCTATCCGGCTATAATCTCAGCAGCTGTTTATGATACATCAATCAGCAGGTCCATAAGAGGGGGTTTCCAGCTTGTCAGAAAAAGAAACATACTTGCACTCATGCTCTATGTTGTTTATGCAATAACATGGATACTGAATTTCATCCCTCTAATACAGCTGTTCACATTATTCGTTACATACCCGATAATCTACTCTGCAATGATACTGATGTTCAAGGATGCAGTGCCCAAGGAAATGCTTGAAAGAAAAGTTCAAAAGGAAGTGAAGAAAAAATGAACAGAGTTTATGAATGCGAAATGGAAAAGAAGAAGGAGCTTACAGCGATACTTGAGAAAGACCCTCTCGCAGAAGACAGTTTTGCAAGGTCGGGATACAAGCTGAAAGACGGGAAGTTTATTGAGGAAGATGAAAAGAAATGCTATCTTTATATTTCTGCATCAGATGATTTTGTTAAAAAAGCAGATGGGATGCTCAAGGATGTTGCAAAACCTCTTTCAGGGGATGATGAAAAGAGAATAGTTGACAAATTCAAGAAAGAGGAGGAACAGGCGACAAGCGGTTTTGGGGACATTTTCGGGTAAACATTTATATTTTTTCAGAGAGAAGCTATTTTTATGGAAGAAAAAAAATCCATAGCCTCCAGAGGAGTACCCTCTTCGCATGCGTTATATCTTCCCCCATACAACAGCGAGGAGCTCAGGTCATTTCAGGACAAGGATGGAAACCTCACAAGGAACATGTGGAAGCTTGATGAGGTTGCAAATTTTGTATTCTCAAAAAAATACCAGGTGAAATATCATGAAATTGCATGTGCTTTCCTTAAATTATTGAATGAAAAGATTAATCTTTCAGGAAGCGAGATATCTTCATTTGTTTCAGAAAACAATATCTCAAAAGCCACATTCTACAATAGAGTCCTTCCCAGACTAAGAAGGGTTGGAATGATAAAAGTTGAAAGGGATACAATCATCCCTGTTGAAAGCAAGAGAAAATTCAGGCCCATGAAAATTTCACTGAGCAAAACTTTCGGAAACTATTTAATAAAAATTGGGGATTCCTGGCTTGCTAATGTTGATGATGCCAGGAGCAAAAAATAATTATTTTTTCATATCTTCCCTGAGAAGGTCTCTTTCATATTCTTTTTCTTCAATCATTTTCTTTATCCTTGAAGTTTTATCCCTTGCCGATTTGATAACCTTTGAAACATCCTCTTTGCTCAAGTCGCCGCTTCTAAGCCTTTTTATGACTTCCTGGCTTTCCATTATAAGATCGCTCAATCTTCTTTTTGCATCATCTATCCTTCTCTCGACTTCCCTTTCATCAGATAGAGCATCCTCCATCTCGCTTTCATAATTCTTTGTCAAGTCTTCAAGCTTTTCAAGATAGATCCTTATATGCTCTGATTCAGCGCTCTCGCTTATCTTTCCAAGGTCCTCCATGCTCTCTTTCACATACCTCTCTATTTCATCGACCTTCTGCTCGTAATCGTTTATGTATTCTCTTACCCACTGCTCCATCTTTCTCATTTCTGTTATCTCACTCTCTATCGCTTCTATCTCTCCTTCTCTCTTGTCAACTGCACCAGTTACTTTTGAAACGACTATGTCTATCTCATCCTTCAATTCAGTGGCCTCTTCAAGTTCTATCAGCATTCCGTTTATTCTTTTGTTTAAATCGTTGATTTTGCCTTTTGTTGAATCTATCTCCCCGTTTATCTTTGTTATCCTTTCATCAAGAACATTCTGGGTTTCAGAAAGGTCCTTCATGCTCTCCCTTCCTTTTTTAACCGACTCCCTTGCGTCATCAACTTTTTCCTGCAATGATTCCTGCGCATTCTTGAGTTTATCAACAAGCTCTTCAACATTCTCCTTCGTGTTTTCCATAGTTTCTCTTCCTTCTCTCTCTATCTTTTCTATGTTTGAATGGAGTTTTCCGAGCTCTTCCATCTGTTCGGGAATCTCAAGAAGCTTCTGTCTTATTTCAAGTATCCTGCCCTCTTTCTCAAGTATTTTTTCTGTTATCTCGACAAGGTCTGAATCAACCTTGGCTTCTATTTCAAGATATTTGTCAGTGTAAATCTTTTCCTTTTCTCTTTTGAGTTTCTCTATCCTCTGCTTCTGCTTGCTTATTTCATCAAGATAACTTGAAACAACTGTTCTCGCATCGACCTTTGGTTCTTCCGGCGGTTCATCAGGAACTTTCATTTTTTTCTTTTTCACTTCTTTTTTCTTTATCCTGCTTACTGGCTTTTTTCTTGCTTTAGGAACAGTCTTTTTTGTCTTTACTTTCGGCCTGACTTTCTTTGCCTTCTTTTTAACTGGTTTTTTTGCCTTAGGTTTTGTTTTCTTGGCCTTAGGTTTCTTTTTAACTGGTTTTTTTGCCTTGGCTTTTGGTTTCACTTTTTTCTTTGCCTTTTCTTTAGGCCTCTCCCTTCTTCTTTTTCTTCTGGGCATAGAAGGCATTTCCTCATTCATCTTGTGAAGTATGTTGCTTACCATCTTCCTGTCTCTTTTCACAGGCTCATCTTCACGGACAGGCATAGAAGGTTTGCTTCCTTTCCATGTAAGGTATGTTTTTGAAAGGCTGTAATCCACATCAATATATCCTTCCTTCTCAAGAACCGCAACCCATTCATTTATTGTTGACTTGTTTACTCCTGTTTCTTTCTGAAGCTCCTTTACGTCCATTCTCTTTTTTGATGAAAGCGCATGAATTAGTTTGTCCACATCTGTGCTTATTAGAACGTCATCAGTAGTTATCTTCTTCGAATTCACATTCCCCACCCTTTAAACTATTAGAAAATATGAGGGGTTAAGTTTTTAAAACAAATACCACTAGTTTACAATTTCGCTAACTGTGTTCAACGACAGTCTTGTAACTTCCCGAAAGCTTTCTTTTTGCCCTTTCAAATGCCGTTTTGACATCTGGAATATGCTCTTTATATGTATAAACAGTGAATACGTCGCTTCCCTTGTGGAGTCTTGCAGCCCTGTCGCTCGGTCTTCCGAATGCCTTTCTCATACCTTTCTGAAGACGGTCTGCACCGGCTCCTGCAATCATCTTGTTTTCTCTTATGATGTGATGGGGATAAACTCTTACTACGAAATAGTATTTACCAAGCAGCATTTTCTCAAGGTATTTGTTTGCAGCCATCCTTGAGCTTTCCAATGAGTTATCTCTAAGTATCAGATCAATAGAACTTCTAAGATTGATTACAGTGTCATAATCATCTTTCATCTCGCCCATTCTGAAGACGTTAAGGTCTCTGTGGGGCATTGATTTAACATAAGATTCTCTGGGCTTGCTCTTTGAATATCTTGTCCATGCTACCTTATCAGGGTCTCTGATGCTTTTTGCGGGTCTGATTCCAGCCATATTTCTCACCAATTAATCCAATGAAAATATAGGATAAAACTTATGCCACCATAGATTTAAAAAGATGCCATTCAGAACTTCTCTTTCAGTCTTTTCATCATTCTGAGCTTGTCATTATCCCCCAACCCAGCATTTTTTACAGCATCTTTCAGGAATTCAATGGATTTATCATAATTCCTTCTGTCTACGGGATAAGGAATTCCGTCTTTTCCTCCATGGGAAAAAGAATATTTCACTGGGTCCTTCCAGTCCAATTCACTTCCATAAACCAATTTAGAAATCAAAGCCAGAGCCCTTAATTTTCTTTTGCCAACTCCCCTAAGAGAAACCAACTCCTCATAATTCTTAGGCTGGTGCTCATGCACCATCCCCAATATCTTCCAGTCCCTCTTGCTTAAATCACAGCCGAGAATTTCATGTCTTTTAGGCATTTTATAATCATTATCAGCAAGGGTAGTCTGCCCTGTAAAATACTTTCTCAATCTCGCAGGGTTATCCTTTACCAAGTCAACAGAAACCTTCCTTGCCTCCTCGCTTTTCTCTCCAACAAGGTTGAGCGTTTCATCACTCCCGTCCCCCATAATGCTTTCTTCAGGATTCTCAACAAAATTGTCAGTGGAATGCCAATGGTATCTCCTTGCCCATCCTTCTTCATCAGAAAGCCCTTGCTGGACAACAGTCCAGTTCCCTTTTTCATCCATAAACAAAACATGGTGATAGAGGCCGTAGCCGTCCTGAACACATGATGAATCCACTTTCGCACTCATTCTGCTTGCTTTTTTCAGTTTCTCGGTTTTTGAACCTGAAAGCGAATATCTATCAGCATTCTTTTCAATATCAGAAGGTGCTTTTCTTGAGGTTTTTCCTTTCCCTCCGCAGGCAGCTACTCCGTGCTCTTCAGCAAGAGCCTCTTTCATTGCACCGCATACAGTAGTAGTTAAACCAGATGAATGCCAATCAAATCCTAAAACACAACCCATTGACTGGAAAAACAAAGGGTCTGATATCCTTCTAAGATATTCTTCTGTTCCATATTCATAAATAATCAATTCAGACAATGCCTTTGACAATCTTCTCATTCTTACAAATAGCCAAGGAGGACATTTTCCCGGATGCAGAGGCAGATGCATTGTCCCAGTTCTCATGAAGGATTTTTCACTTTAATCTATATAAACAATTTTTCTCATATGTCATCTTTCTATAACTATAATAACCAAATCGTCTTTTGCCGAACCCCATCTAGACAAATAGTTATATTTATAAAAGTTATTTTTGATTTAAAGTCAGGTGATCAGCTATGAAAGAGAAATATGGAGACTGGGCATTCCTATTGGGAGTGTTGATTGCTCTTGTAGTAGGAGTTTTCGCATCCCAACTTGGTGCAAACCAGCCGTTGGCTTTGGCTTTGCTTGCTGTGCTTGGTCTTATTGTAGGATTCCTTAATGTAAGGGAAAAAGAAGTTAATTCATTTTTGATAGCAGCAATAGCACTGTTGATGGTTTCCGGAGGAACAATGCTTGCACTTGAACCTGTACTGCAGTTGGAGGGTCTTGAAGTTCTTCAGGCTCCGATAGCAGGGTTCCTGTCAGCATTGGCAGTTTTCGTTGCACCAGCAACACTTATCGTTGCTTTGTTGGCTATCTACAGATTGGCATACAGGAAGTAAATTTTACTTCCTTTTTTTCTTATTTTTTCAGAATTTTCAGAAATACTCTTTTAAACATTTCTATTAACTAATTGTTCTTCATAAAGTTTCAATTGAATTAGTGATATTTATGGAACTTCACAGAGCAACAATGGAAAGGAAAAAAGTTGAAAGAACAGGGGCAGAAGCCAGAAGGGAAAGATTAAGACGGTTAAGATCCTTTGCCTGCAGGAGATTGGCATTTTTCACTCCCAGAAAAATACCGCCCATGCTTAACTATGAAGCAAATAAGGCAAGGGATGACAAGGATTATTCAAGGGCTGCAAAATTCCTTGAGAAACTGGGGAGAAAACTTGAAACTCTTTTTCCTGAAGTTTTAAACGATGAAGAAATGAAACAACTTTCAAAAATATACAAGGATGCCGCCCGTTTTTACCTTGAGTCCGATAATCCAAGGGGGGCTGCAAGGGTTACTGAGAGGCTTGCAAGAATATATGAAGATGATTGCGACAGGAAAAATGCTGCATTGCTGTATGTTGCAACTGCCTTTTCATACATGCATATGGATAAATACAAAAAAGCTGCAGAGTTATATATGAAAGCCGCTTCTCTCTGCAACGGAGAAAAAGCCGAACAGTTTAAACTTTCTGCAAAAAACCTTCTTGAAACCGCCCAGCAATCCATTTAAAAGCTTTTTTTAACATAATTAATAACTATGCAGAGATTCAGAGACAGTGCCCCCCATGCAAAAAAAAGAAAAACTGCCGTTAAACCAAAAAGAAGTTTCAGAGGAAAAGGTTTGATTGCAGGGCTTGTTGTTGCGGGTGCAGGAGCAGCCATCCTGTGGATGAATAAATATGCTCCTTTCTGGAAAGCGAATGTATGTTCAATGTCTGGAAGCGGAAGTGTATCTTGTAGTGGCGATCCAGATCCTAATCTAAGATCAAAATTGGGCGAATTTTACCATCTTCTTAACAGGAAAGATCCAAAAGTTTTGGAACTGGCCACAGACGATTATTTCATTCTTAATTCAGGAAACCCTGACACCCCTTTAGGGGTTGTTCTAGGCCAATATGATCCAGAAACAGGAAACACAACTTTGTATTCTGGTGCTGACTTGTCAATATTTGCGCATGAGTTCCTGCACAAATTCTTTGAAGAAGGCTTTGATGCAGATGAAAAAGCAGAACTTAAGGGCAAATTGCTTAGATTATATGAAGTAAGTGCAATGAGCGATGCAGAGCAGAATCAATTGTTGGGAGACGATTTAACCCCTGAGCTCAAGGCATATCTTGACGGAATTTACACAATAGATACAGGGCTGGCTCTTGAAAGGGCATTTGAGACGGAAGAGGATTACAGGGAGATGCTGGCATCAGAAATATTTGCAGATATGCCGTTTATCACCGGATTGAAAGTCCCCCCTGCTCTACTGCGCTACTATGAAAACATATTCAATGGAGAATTAATCGAGCAGATAAGAGGAGATACAAATATAAATGTCATTTTCCAAGAATGATTGGTGATTTTCATGGCACAAAGACAGATTGATGCTGAGGCAACTGCCCAAAACATACTCAAAAACGGGGGAGTACAAAGAAGAATCAAAAAAGCAGTAACTGCTTTTATGAATTACAATAAACAGAGAGAAGGTGTTTGGAATAGTTTTCTTGCTGATATGGGCTGGGGAAAACCAGGGGAGGCAAAAGAAAATTACTTTAAAGCATTAAGAGAGCTTGGAAAATACGTTAATGCAAACCCTGAACCAACCGCATGTTTATGGACTTCTCCGAATGTTGATTTGGTAATAAGAAATATTGTAAAAATGGGTGCAGAGGAAAAAAGAGAAAAGAAAATGGCACTTCACGGTTCCGACCTCATAATAGCGGGACTTGCAGTTTATTCAACTGATGAATACGGAAAGTATGTTCCTCTGGCTGCAAAATCACTTCAAGGCCAATTGGAAAGAGAAAAACCTGAACTAAAGTCTATCCCAAAGAAAACTGGATCTTCCCGTAGAGAAAAGAAAAAAAGAAGAGCAGGTGGTGTTGGGCCCAGCGCAGGATTATTCGGTCCAAAGAGATTAAGTGGAAGATATGCTAGAGGCCGGGACACGGAAAAGGAAATGAAGGAAGCAGAAGAAAGGTTCAGAGGAAGAAAGAAAAAGAAAAAATAATTCGTCATTTTACGTATTTTTTAAAAACCGCCCACTACCTTTATAATTATTTCTGGAAAACATCCTATCAAAATTCTGAGGTTTTTACATGACTATTAAATATGATGAGTGGGGGCCTGAAAGGGTTATCCAGGTATATGACCAGAAAACAGGTATGAGAGGATTTACTGTAATTGACAACACTGCAATAGGACCCGGCAAAGGGGGAATAAGATTTGTTCCTGATGTCACTGCAGAAGAAGTTTTCGGGCTTGCAAGGGCAATGACATGGAAGAATGCACTTGCTGACATTCCTTTCGGAGGGGCAAAATCAGGAATCATGGGAGACCCGAAAAAAGTTGACAAAGAGGCATGGGTGAGAGCATTTGCAAGAAAAATAAAGGAAATCGTTCCACAGCATTACATAGCAGGGCCGGATATGAATATGACTGAAAGAGAGATGGCATATATAGCAGATGAAATAGAAACACCTCTTGCATCAACAGGAAAGCCTTCAACAATGGGAGGACTTCCCCATGAGCTAGGTTCAACAGGATTCGGTGTTTATGTTTCAGCAATAATTGCATGCGGACACAAGAACATGGATTTGAATGCAACAACAGCAGCGATAGAGGGATTCGGAAACGTAGGAACATTCACTATGAAATTCATGACTGAAAAAGGAATAAAGGTAACCGCAGTTTCAGATTCAAAAGGAACAATCTACAATGAAAACGGCCTTGATTATGAAAAACTTATGGAAGTGAAGCAAAAGGAAGGAACAGTAACAAAATACAATGATGGAAAGGTACTCAGTGCAACAGATTTGTTTGAGCTTCCAGTTGACATTCTTGTTCCCGGAGCAAGGCCCAATGTAATCACAGACAAGAATGTGAATAATGTAAAAGCGAAAATGATAGTCCAGGCGGCAAACATTCCTATGCCCTATGAAACAGAAAAAGTGCTTATGAAGAAAGGAGTCGTGATAATCCCTGATTTTGTTGCGAATGCGGGAGGGGTAATAAGCTCATACTGCGAGTGGAGGGGCTATTCACCTGATGAAATGTTCAAGATTGTTGAAAGCAAGATAGTCAACAACACAGAACAGATGCTCAACAGGACAAAAGACGACAACGATACAAGAGCTGCAGCAATGGAAATCGCAAAAGAAAGAGTTCAGAATGCGATGGAAATGAGAGGCTGGAAATAATCTATTGTGCTACTTCCAGCTTGACAGACTTGAGCACTTCTTTCATTATTCCGTAGATTATTCTATCCATTTCTTTTAATTCGGGGTTTTCTCTTCCCCCAAGCTCAATTTCCTTTTTTGCTTTTTGAAGAGTTTCCTTATCCATTTCAGTAATAGCAACAATCCTTGCGCTTTCGGCCCTCCCTCTGGCTGCAACGCTTACAAGGGTTTCCTTATCCTCTGTTTTTTCAACTATCTCCAATGCAGTATCATCATATCTTGTGAACACTGCTATTTTTCTTAGCAGGCTGGTATCGTTTTTGCAGAAATTGACAACCTTCTCCCTTATTTTTGAATCTTTGTGGTTTGCACCAACATTTACAAGAGCAGTTACGGTAGACCATTCAGGATTTTCTGCATAGACCATAAAGAGGGCATCAAGCGCACGTTCTGTGTTTTTTTTGGCATGCATGACTGTTTCTTCAAGCACCCTAACATTTCTTTGTGTTGTCAATTCTTTCAGTCTTGTTTCACAAAGCTGGTCAGCAATTGCCGTCTTTGTGTCATTGAATCTGCCGAACATGAAAACATTTCTGTAGAAATCAAAGTCCCTTAACAATGTTTTTCTTGTTTCCACCCAAGAACTTCTTCCTCTTTTACTTTTCCTGTTAACTTTAAGCTCGTGTCTTTTTTCTTTTCCCTCAAGCTTTTCAACAGCCTTTAATCTTGCTTCAGGGTCATCAGAGAATTTTGCCACAACACACAATGCTATCGGATCTTCAATCTCTTCTATCCTTCCAGCAAGCTTATCTGCAGCTGCCTTTCTTACGTTTGTTTTTGAACATGAACGCCCCACTGAGCCAAGACATCCCTCATCTTCAAGAAGCTTTACTGCTTCAAGAGCAAGGTCCTCATCACCCATTCTTCCTATTTCTTCCAATTCTCTTGAATGGGAGTCTTTTTCCACCATCGGAGAAACTTTTCTAAGAGTTTCAACCATTCTGTTTCTTCTTTCAATGTTTTTTTCCTTTCTAATCTCATTAGGGGATTTTTTCGGCCTATCATAATATCTGGGCCTTCTCCTTCTCTCGGAAATTCCAAAAGGGATAACAGTTCCTGCCATAATATCATTGTGTTTAATAGTGTTTTTAAATGTTTCTATATTTGGGAAAAGAACCCCAAAAAATTAGATTTAATTGACACAATTCAAATATTTAAAAAAGTGTCACAAAACTATATGTTTTTTAATTATGGGATATAAATATTCTCGTGATAAAAATGGAAACAGAACAGGCTGTGATAGGTGCAGTAATAGTTCTTATACTTGCAGCGGTGGCATATTCAATGATTTCAGGGGTTCCTATTTTAGACAATCCCACTGCGAAATGTAATCTTGACAGGGGATGCTGGATAGCAAATGCATATGCATATCCAGTTCACTCGACGGCAGTGGATGCCAATGGAACTGAGATAGGAAATCTAAGAGCACTAAAAACCGTGTGTGTTCCTGATGGAGGAAAAATAATCAATAATTATTCAAAAAAGACCATCCTGAACTGCACAAATGCTGTGCTTGTACAGTAGCTATAAATATCTTTTGATATAAAAGGATATACGACAATAGTTCTAGGTGATAACTTGTCTGATGAAACAACAAATATTTCTGAAGAAAATGAAAAAAATGAGGAGAGCCTTGTAACTGAAAACACAAAGATTGAAGCAAATGAGGAAAAGCCTTCTGAACAGTCCTCAGAGCCTGAACCAGCTGCATCTGAAGAAACATCAGAGGAATCTATTATAGTTGAGGAAACAATAAAAGAGACGGAAGAGCCTGCTGAATCTTCAGAAGCTCAGGAAACAGAGGAAGCGCCTGAGAAGACCGAACCAGTTGCAGAGCCTGAAACCATGGAAGAGAAAACAGAAACAACTCCAGAACCTGAGAAGACAGAACCGGCCCCGCAGAAGGTACCTGAACCAAAGGTTGAAAAACCTCCTGAAAAACCAGTATCAAAGGGAATACCCGAAGACGATTCTAATGGTGACGAAGACATACTTAAATTTCTTGAAGAGACAAAGCAGAAAATATATGTAATAGGCTCCGGGGGAAGCGGAAGCAACACAGTAGACCGTTTGTTTGAAATGGGTGTAGAAGGAGTTTCCCTTATGGCAATGAATACTGATGCAAGACATTTATTGAAAACAAGAGCAAACAGGAAGCTTATAATCGGAAAAAAGAAAGCAGGAGGAAGAGGCGCAGGAAGCAACCCAATAGTTGGAGAGGAATCTGCGAGAGAGGCTGAAGAGGACATAAGGAATATGATTGGAGAAGGAGAACTCGTATTTATCACATGCGGTCTTGGCGGAGGAACAGGAACAGGAAGTGCTCCTGTTATAGCGGAGATTGCAAAGAAATCAGGCGCGTTGACTGTTGCAGTTGTTACCCTTCCTTTTAGTTCAGAGGGAAAAATAAGGATGGAAAATGCAATAAGCGGCCTTGACAAACTGAAAAAGCATGTTGATACTTTGATTGTAATAAAGAATGACAGACTTTTGACACTTGTACCCGACCTGCCTTTGAATACGGCATTTAAGGTGTGTGACGAAGTTCTTGCAGGTTCTGTGAAAGGAATTGCAGAACTTGTTACAAAATCAGGACTTGTTAATGTTGACTTTGCAGATTTGAGAACGATACTTACAGATGGAGGATTTGCCGTTATCGGTCTTGGTGATGCAACACTCGATGCGAAGCATGAGGACAGGGCAAGGATTGCGATTGAAACTGCTTTGAACTCCCCTATGCTTGATGCTGATGTTGTTTCGGCTTCAAGAGCGCTTATAAATGTAATAGGCGGAGAGGATATGACATTGAAGGAAGCGGAATATGTTGTTTCTGAAACAGCAAAGAGAATCGACCAGCACGCGCACATCATATGGGGTGCAAGGGTCGAAGAGGACATGAGAAAGGCATCGATGCGTGTTCTTGTTGTTCTTGCAGGTGTTAGATTCCCAAAACAGGAATTCCAGCCCAAGGTAAGAGAACTTGAAACACTGGACCTTGAACTGATAGGGTGAACATAATGGATCTTAATGAGTTGATTAAAAGGGCAAAAAGGATAATGGTAATTTCAAGAAAGCCGACCACTGAGGAATTTTATAAGGTTGCAAAAGTGACATCCTTCGGTGCAATACTGATTGGAGTGATAGGTCTGCTTGTATCAGTAGTGCTTGGATTGTTTTGAGGGTTTTCAATGATATATACAATAAGAGTTACATCAGGACAGGAAAAGATTACAGCTACAATGCTTGCAAAAAAAGCAAGAGTTGAAAAAATAGGCATCTATTCAATTGTTTACATCGAAAATGTGAAAGGCTATCTTTTTGTTGAAGCAGTTGAAGAAAATGCAGTAGTAAAATTGATTCAGCGTGTAAAGCATGTTAAGGGATTTCTTAGAAAGCCAGTTGAGCTTAAGGAAATTGAGGAACTTGTCAAAGCATCAAAGAAAGCTGCACTCACTCTTGAACCTGGGGACATAATTGAAATGACATCCGGACCTTTCAAAGGGGAGCGTGCAAAAGTCACAAAGATGGATGAAGCAAAAGATGAAGTGACTGTTGAACTCATAGAAGTTGCAGTTCCTATACCTGTTACAGTGAAAACAAAAATGATCAAATTATTCCAAAAAGCGGAAGAAGTTTGATTGTTTTTTTCTAATTTTATTTTTTTTCACTAATTTTTTTCCAAATTTTTGTTTTCAAAAAAAAATGAAACATTTAAATATTTATTTTTGAAACTCTTTTCAGAAAAAAATATGAAAGGAGGTGAAAACGTATGGTAAAAAGAAGAAAAAAGGCGACTAAGAAAAAAACAGCAAAAAGAAAAACAAAAAAGACAGCAAAGAGAAAAACCAAAAAAACAGCAAAGAAAAAAACTAAAAAGAAAGCAAAAAAGAAAACAACAAAAAAGAAAACAGCAAAGAAAAAAACAAAAAGAAAAAAGAGAAAATAAACTTTGATAGCGGTCGTAGTCTAGAAAATTTTTTTCCTGGGCGGGTGGTTTTCACCTGCCCTGGAGACGCTAAGCCTTGTTTTTTATTTTGGCTTTATTTTGGATATTGGTAGGATTCTAGCTTCCCAAGGAACTTTTTTGGGAAAAAAGTTTCATCAAAAAAGCTTCCGATAGAGCGGCGTTCCGTTCTATGGACTATAAAACGAATTCTCGTTTTATCGGTAACCAAAAATTTATCAAAAAATTATTTGGTTAATTGGAAAAAGCTAGCGACCCGGGTTCGAGCCCCGGCGACCGCATTGAATTAAAGTTCAACTGGTCCCTTGAAGTTCCTTCAAGTCGACCGCATTTATACTTTCAGTTCTGGATATATGGGGAACTTATTGCAAAGTTCTTCAACATCCTGCCTTACTTTTAATTTCAATTCTGAATCATTCGGATTGTCAAGAACCTTTAATATTAAAGCAGCAACTTCTTTCATCTCGCTTTCTTTCATTCCTCTTGTTGTCATTGCTGCTGTTCCCAGTCTCAAACCGCTTGTAATGAAAGGACTTCTTGTATCAAAAGGAATTGTATTCCTGTTTGCAATTATTCCTGCATCTTCAAGTGCAAACTGCGCATCTTTCCCTGTAACATTTTTCGGATTCAAATCAACCAGCAACAAATGGTTGTCAGTTCCACCAGAAACAAGCCTTACTCCTCCTGCAACCAATTCTTCTGCAAGTGCCTTTGCATTTTTAACTATCTGCTGAGCATACTCTTTGAATTCAGGCTGCAATGCTTCATGAAATGCAACTGCCTTTGCCGCAATTGTATTTTCAAGAGGACCTCCCTGCATTCCTGGGAAAACCCCCTTGTCAACCTTCTTTGCATTCTCCTCTTTGCACATTATCATTGCTCCCCTAGGCCCTCTCAATGTTTTGTGAGTTGTTGTGGTTATCACATCAGCATCTGAGGCGGATGGATGAACTCCTCCTGCAATTAAACCTGCAATGTGACTTATGTCAGCCATCATCACTGCCCCGACTTCATCACAGATTTCCCTAAATGCCTTGAAATCTATTGTTCTTGGGTAGGCAGTGTAGCCGCAGATAATCAATTTTGGTTTTTCTTCAATTGCTTTTTTCTTTATTGCATCATAATCAAGCATTTCAGTTTCTTTATCAACTTCATAAGGAACTGCCTCAAACCATTTTCCTGAAAAGTTGACTCCCGAACCATGAGTTAAATGTCCCCCATGTGGAAGAGACAATCCCATGAATTTATCTCCCAATTCCAAGAATGCGTAGAATACAGCTATGTTTGCAGAAGCTCCCGCATGTGGCTGTACATTTGCATGACCAACATTAAACAATTTTTTTGCCCTTTCAATTGCCAATGATTCTGATTCATCTATGTATTTGTTTCCTGCATAATATCTTTTTCCAGGATAACCCTCAGCATATTTGTTTGTCATTACAGAACCTGTTGCCTCCATAACGGCTTCACTAGTATAATTCTCAGATGCTATCAAACCGAGTGTTTTTCTCTGCCTCTCAAGTTCGTTATTCACAATCCCATACATTTCTGGGTCTGATTGTTTCAAATTCATTCAAAAAACCTCCCAAGGACAATTTCGATGATTATAATTATAAACCCTTCCGCAATAATTCCTAGTGAGAGGTTGTTTAGGTGAAAAGAAGAGTATATGCTATCTCTGATTATCCTGAGGAAGTGGTTGCAGTAGCATTTGCAAAGACCAGCAGAAGCCCTGAAGCATTTGATGAGATACTCAAGGGGCTGTCGGACGAATCATCTTCTAAATTTCATGACAAATGGGTAGTTGGTTATGGCCATTCAAGTGTTGCTGAGCACGCCGTGCTTCATCTTGCTGTTGAAAATGCTTCAAGACTTGCTATAGAAACATTACAGAGCTGCAGACTCGCCTCATACACTGAAAAATCATCAAGATATCAGGTAATGGACAAGGAACATGTAGTAAAACCAAAAGAACTTGAAGGCGAACTTGAAACAGAGTATACTAATACTGTAGAAGCTCTTTTCACATCCTATTCAAAAGTTCTTGATGGAATGACAAAATATTTCAGTGAAAAAGAAGAGAAGAAAGAAGGAGACAAGTTTTTTGAAAACAGGATGAAATTGAAGGCTTTGGACAATGCAAGATTCATCCTTCCAAATGCAACAATGGCAAATGTAGGAATAACAGTGAATGCTAGAGAGCTTGAACACATGATAATCAAAATGCTTTCTCACCCTCTTGAAGAAGTAAGAGAAATTGGGGAGGAGATGAAAACAGAATCAACAAAAGTTACTCCTACTTTATTGAAAAAAGCAAACCAAAGTGAATATTTGACAGAAACAGAAAAAACTCTTGAAACTGAATTCAAATCACTCAAATCAGAAACTGAAAAAGATGTCCGGCTTCTTGATTATGAAAAGGATGCAGTTGATAAGCTCGTTTCAGCAATTGTTTTCAGATTCAGCCAGTCTGACTACAATAGTATAAAGGAAAAAGTAGGAAAAATGCCACAAGAGGAGAAAGTAAAAATCCTTGATGACGCTTTCGGAAAATTAAAATGGTTTGATATTCCTCTTAGAGAAATGGAGCACATAAATTACACGTTTGATTTGACGATGGACCATGGTGCTTTTTATGACTTCAAGAGGCATAGGATGTGTACAATGAGTGTTCAGCCACCCACTGTCCATAATGGATATGTAATTCCTGAGGATGTTGTTTCAGCAGGCTTCGGGGATGAGTTTGACAATGCAATGAAAGCATCTGAAAAATGCTATAATATAATAGCAGAAAAACATCCTCACGTAGCGGGTTATATTTCAACAAATGCCCATAAAAGAAGGGTTCTTGCTACAATGAATATGAGGGAATTATATCATTTTATCAAGTTGAGAACACGACCTAATGTACATTTTACTGTAAGAAAGGTCGCTTTTGGTATGCTGGAAGAATTAAATAAAGTTCATCCAGAAATAGTAAAGTATATGGGTGTCTAGCTCATTTTATATTCACTTGCCGAGATCGCATAACCTGGTAGTGCGCGTGCCTGGAAGAAACTTTTTGGAAAAAAGTTTCATCAAAAAATCATCAAAAATTTCCAGTAAGCACGTCCCTCGTGGATTGCAGGTTCAAAGCACCTCTTTCGGTTCCCAAAGAACCTGCACTAAGAAAGAAGTGATGAAAATCCTGCTCTCGGCGTTTCTTTTTCTTAATTAGCATCTAGCTCTTTTTATTGTTCTGAATTTTCCTCTATCTTTAGAAGGCAGTTTTATTGTTTTAATATCTAATTTATTTTCTTTACTTATCATTGAAAGAATTTTTTTGTAGTCTTTGGTATATCTAATTCTCAATTCCAACTTTTTTGCTGGATCTTTTTCCTGTTTAATCTCATCTTGCATCTGTCTTCTTAATTCTTCTAAACCACCCGATTCCGCTAATAACTTGACAGTTTTTTCATGTCCATTCTCAAAAGCATAAACCAGAGCAGTTCGTCCTTCATCATCTCCAGCATTAACGTCTGCACCTGCTGAAATCAAGAATTCAACAATGTCTGTTTTACCAAACATTGCAGCATACATCAAAGAAGTGTCCCCAACTGAATTTCT
>Ga0180433_10002660_pt1 | contig 27207 bp, 25 predicted proteins | sample SS_ome_8_FD_132980 | JGI IMG/M metagenome (GOLD analysis project Ga0180433, IMG submission 132980) | Hypersaline lake sediment archaeal communities from the Salton Sea, California, USA - SS_1_D_1 metaG | ecosystem: Environmental > Aquatic > Non-marine Saline and Alkaline > Hypersaline >... | reverse complement strand
TTCCTTATTGGACTGAAGTAAATGTACTACATACTGATCCACGTGTTGATGATTCTAAGAATGATCCAGACGAGGATGGTATTCCAACTTCTTGGGAGTGGAAGTGGGGGTATGATCCTTACATTTGGGATGATCACATGCATCTCGATCCAGATATAGATGGCATAGAAAATATCGAGGAATATCTAATGGCTAAATGGTTTGCTGATCCGTTCTCTCAAGATATCTTTATCGAATTAGATGGAATGGAAAGAGATGGGCTGTTGGATCGAGAGCATGCGCTCTCTATAGAGTCACAACAAATTGTAATTGAAAGATTCTGTGACCATGGAATCAATGTGTACATTGATAATGGTTGGCTGGGAGGACCAATAAACGGTGGCGGTGAGATATTGCCCCACATCAAGACCATTTCGTGGGATTCTGGCATGATGCTACAATTCTATAATAGCCATTTTGCTGATGAAAGAAAAGGCGTATTTAGATATTTATTAATGTGCCATAGCGGAGCTTTTCCCATGATCGCTTTTAGCGGAAATACAGAGTTTAATAAATATGATACAATGGCAGTTGGAACGTCTATTTATCAGAGGTTATTTATGCCCAGAACAGAACGTTTATTATTGGCTGCTGTTGTTATGCACGAACTTGGACATACGCTTGGTATAGCACCATATACGATTGAAGGATGCGATAATATATCATTCATATCAGATACGGAAACAATAAAACAATTTATTGAGGAATTGCGTAAATACAAAAGTGAATGGGGTAACTACAAAAGTGTTATGAACTACCTATATATAGCTGACGTAAATCTTGTAGATTATTCCGATGGGAGCAACGGGCATAACGATCAGAACGACTGGGAAAAATTTTATTTACCATTTTTCCAGATTGAAAACAACGTTATCTGTGAGCCAGGTATCCTACCACCTGCAACAGATAAGATTGTTGATGAAAACTTGAGTGTGACACTTGATGGTTGGGAGTATAGTAAAAATCTAACGTATCAATATAAGGAGAATATTGCTGGTTGGTCTCCAATAGATCCCATAAAATGTAATTGGAGCGTGTTTGTAAGAACAGAAGAAAGCTCAATTCTCAGTGATAGAAATCTCAGAGTTTATGCTTGGCCTATTGTCCCAATATCTGGATGGAGCCTCATTAAAGAAGGATACATAAGCGCTGAAGAAAACGCATAGTTGAATTAATTATAACTTAATTTTAGAGATGACCTGTTTCGAAGCCATAATTCCTGTAAAAACTTAGTAAAACGCAGCAACATCCTAAAATTGTTTTAAAATAAATCAGAATCTTGAGGGTTAAATAACTGATTAAAAAATTTTTATCCTATTTTTAGAAAAAAATTATTCTAAATTTGACACCCTGTTTGTTCATCAATCACACCAGCTATTAGACTATAATTGCAGATTTTAATCATCCTCACTCCAGCATTATATTGATCTTAAAATCCATATCCAATCAATTGGTTTAATGTTCCCCATCGAACCTTTCCTTTACGCCACAATATTTATATTTACTTAATATATATTTATATTATCTTCTTTCCGTTAGGGCGGATAATATGAATGATTCATGCAGAAAAATGATAATAATTTCTACAATTGTTTTGCTTATTGGATCAAATATTACGTTGGCCATCGAAACTGAAGGGAGAAAAGAAAATGTAAATTCTTCAATAGCCGCTAAATTTCTACCTCTTGCCACTAAATCAAACGTTGAGACAGATCCAATTTATGAATACGTTATTATTACGAGCAAAGATTTTGAAAGTAGTAATTTTCAGTTGTTAGTAAATCATAAGTCACAATATATAAATGCAACAATCGCTATTTTGGAAGATATACTAGAAAATTCAAGTTTTTGGGTTAATGGAACCTATGGTGATGCAACAAACAACTCTAATGGCAATCCTTGGATTGAGGACGGTAAAGAGGTTTCAGTTAACTTTAGTAGATTTAATGATACAGCAGCAAAGATAAGGAATTTTATCAGATATGCCAATCAAAAGTGGAGAACTAGATATGTCCTGCTTGGGGGGGATGTAGAGATCATTCCAGTTAGAGAATTATATGTAAACTTGTCAGATTGGTATTCAGGTTACATCGGTGAAGTACCAATAGAAGGCTGGATACCTTCTGATTTATATTTTGGATGTTTAGATGGAACATGGAATGATGACCTTGATAAAAAATTCGGTGAAAGAAAGAATAATTCAATAGATGAAGAAGCAGATTTTATTGCTGAAGTTTATATTGGGAGAGCACCGGTTGACAACAAACATGAAGTGGCAACATTTGTTAGCAAAGTAATAAATTTTGAAACAACCGAGAAACCAAAAGACATTTTACTTCATCAATCAAATCTACTCCCTTGGGGGATACCCGACACAAGCGTTATACCTGAGGCATGCACCCCTTGGATTCCAAATGATTACAATATTAATCGACTATATCAAAAAAATGAAAAAATAACGGTTAATAAATGGATTAATTGTTTTGGCAATCCAAATAAATTATTGATTCTTCACGTGGGAAATGGTTACTATCATGGCCCCGACAATTCATGGTATCAACTATACTACAATATTTTTGGAAGGGTTAAATTTAAAAATTCAGATGTTTGCAAGCTTCGCAATAACTTTTACCCAATTCATATATCGATATCCTGCCTCTCAGGAAATTTTTGTTATACAGATTGTATAGCAGAAGAATTATTACTTTGGTCTGGAGGTGGAGCCTCGGCATGTTTCTTTAATTCAGAGGTTGGATGTGTCGATAGAACAAATGCATCAAAATATTCTTCGGAGTTTATCGAGAAAATATTCTATGAACTATTCGAAAATGGTACAAAAAACCTAGGAGAAATAAACCTTTTTACAAAATATCATTTTATAAATCTTTCACAGGTAGATCCTAACTATAGATGGTGTTATTATGAAATAAATCTATTAGGGGACCCAGAGACTCCAGTCTTAGAAACAAGAGATAAGTTACCATTATTTGCTGTTTTTGTTGATGATAATTTCAATGAATCTACGCCTGGCTGGAATATAATATGTTTTGATAAAATACAGGAAGCCGTTAATGCAGTTCCCGAAAATGGAGTTGTTAATGTAAATAGTGGAATATACTATGAAACGATTGTTATAAACAAAACAATCAATCTCATTGGTGAAGATAAATACACTACAATCATTGATGGTGTAAATTCCGAGATAGTACTAACCATTAAATCAAATTCATCCTCTATTAAAAATTTCACTATCCAGCATAATAGTTCGGCACAAAAAATCCAAAATCAGACTGGCATATATATCCCTCTAAATTGCTGGGGTAATGAGATTTCAAGTAATTTTATTACAAACAACATTAATTATGGAATACTAATAGAAAATTCATGTAGAACATACATTCATGACAACATCATACAATCTAATGGCAATGGTATCTACATTGTAAAAAAAATAAGTAGTTTATTTGGGACGTCTATTGTTGTAACTTGTCACAATATAATTTATCATAATAAGATTATAGAAAACGAAAACTATGGAATTTATTTAGAGGCGATTGTTAATAATGAGATTTTAAATAATACTTTTATGAACAACGGCGGATGTTGTAATTCATCGAATTCTAACAATGACGCTTTTTTCAAATTAAGTAGATATAATACATGGTCGGGAAATTATTGGAGTGAACCTTGTACTAAAAAATATATTTATGGGACGCGCGGACCTATTTTTTTATGGCATCCAGATTTCTCTGACGGAATAATAAGTGGAATAATATTTCCCTCTAGAAAGTATGTGGCCATTATCAATGTCGGGATTCCAATTCCAGAAATTGATGAAAATCCCGCACAAGAACCATATGAAATATAATAATCGGATCAAGAACTATTTCATCTGTGTATTAAACATAAACATATCAATATCTTTTAAATCATCGAGTTCTAATGGAACGATATTTAATAAGACATTTTGTTTTGTGAAAGATGAGGGAAAGTATCTCTCCTTTATAGAAAGCCCTTAAAAACGAAAGAATTGCTCTAATGCTTATCCGCGGATAATAAAACATATAGTTGGGCTCCCAATCGGTGGCAAATTTATTCTTAAATAAGAACTCAGTCTTTGCTGGGTAAACAAATTCAAAAAAAGGTTTTAAAGCGAAAAATAGAGTGTTGATTATAGAAGCAATCCTGTTATTATACATATTTTGAAAGGAAAGAGGCGCAAGTCCTATGTAGATCTTCTCTATGCCTTCCCTCTTGAGCACTTCGAAAGATTCCACCATAAGATAATCCATTGTGCCACGTGGGGCATCTCTTCCCCTCCGCTGGAGGTCAAGATAATAATTATTAGTCGCGAGAATGGGATAATAAGTAATGAAACCGACGACTTTATTCTCGTGTTTGCATACAAAATACCTTACTTTATTTTTCTCAAAATCAATTAATCCAAATGCGAATGAGTAAACTGGCGTCATCTTTCTGCTGCTCCACTCCTCTGAAACTTTTTTGATTTCATTTTCCATTTTAAAGTCTCGATTTGATGTGTATAAATATTCTTCAACGGTCATACCATTTCTTTTTGCATAGTTCACTGAACTTCTTATGCACCATTTTTTATTCCCAGATATGTTGAACTTGCTTAGATCTACAATTGCCTCGCAACCAATGTAAATATCTTTGAAACCCTCTTTTTGAAGAACATCAATTACCTTTTTTGTACATGCAACAAAACAAATATGGACCTTTTTTGATGAGAACTCATCCTTAAAATCTCTCACAGTTTGCCTTAATGATTCTGTTGGAACAATGGGATCTCCTAATACTACAGCGGTCTTGAGGGATTCCCTATAAGCAATGTATCCATCCCATTTGCCACGGAAGATTGACAAAGAATCAGAGAGTGTGAGAAAAGACAATGCACTCTTACCGTATTTCTTTAAACATTCGATACGGTAATTCTCCTCTTCGTTTTTCACAAAACTTAATTTGATTGCACCTTTAAAACATTTTTATCAAATAAGTTCTTTGGAAGATATGCTGGGAATGGTAAATGTTGGCAGGAATTGTAAAATCGTTTTTAAATAAATATAGGTACCTATTTCTAAAGAACACTTTAATTCATTATAACTATTTAAATCGATATATAATAATATATATTTATACGTCAATATGTATTGATATCTGATAAATTGAAGAATACATCTTTGAATACAATTGTACAAACTCTTCGAAATCCTTGGTGGTTGCAGAATGGACAGACTGCTATAAGCCATAAGATTGTAAAAAATTTTACTGAATTTTGTTGTAGATATCTACCAAGATCTGTTAGAAAATTTGTATTTTATGTCACAGATACATTTAGTATCATAGTAACAAGAGTATTATTTCTAATTTGTCAATTAAATTTAACAACATATTTAGTCAGTGGAAAAGAAAAATATTCTGGAGAAAATATTGCTATTTTATTTTTAAGCAATGAGAACTCCTTTTCCTATTTTCCTGACCTTGTATTTTCCGAGGAACCTCAGATTAGAAGAATTGAAAAGATTCATATATGGAACGTCAGCAAAAAGCTTGCTGAAAATCCTTATGACATAGACGCAGTTTTCATCAAATGCGATAGATTTTATTCTGGCTATCTGCAGAAAAATGAATTTACCACCATTCCAGAATTGATTTCAATGACTCTAGACATTTCAGAACCTTTCGAAAAAATTTACAATAAATTTAATAAGAGTGCCAAGGAGGATATCAGAAAAGTTAAAAGGTATGATTACTCATATGAAATCTCCAGGGATCTCGATAAATTAAAACTATTTTATAATTATATGTATATGCCCTACACGTACTCGAGACATGGAAAATTAGCCATATGTGCAAACTTTTTTACTATAAGACATTTATTTGAAAGGGGGGGCAAATTAATGCTTATTAAACTCGATAATAACTATGTTTTTGGTTCCCTTTTCCTTATTAAAAAAGATACGGTTATTGGGACACATGCAGGTATTATGGACGAACAAATCGATTGTTTGAAAAAAAGTATAAGTGCAGCTTCCTATTATTTTTCAATAATGTGGGCAAAGGAAAACGGCGCCAAATTTCTAGATTTTGGAACTTGTCGCCCCTTCCGTAATGATGGATTATTTCGATATAAAAAAAAGTGGGGAGCAGAAATAGAAAAAGCAAATGGTAACTTCGAAATTTTTGCCTTTAAAAAATATAAAAATAGTAAAGCAGTACAGAGTTTCTTAGAAAATAATCCTTTTATCCGCCTAAATGAAATGTGCCATCACTAGATGGTGATAAGTTAAGCAACTGGCGTAAAAAATAAGATGAAAAGTTTATATCAACAGAAAAAATAGCGATGTTACATATGAAACAACAGCCAAATTATGGATTTCCTCTTTCTTCTATTTTAATACGAATATCAACGGCTATTTTAATAATTTTAGTCATCACTGCTTTAATTTCTTTTCATGTTTTCTGGTACTTTATACTTTTGATTAGTTCCATTATTTTACCAGTATATGTTTTCTTTGGTATAATAATGTTTAAAAGACGTTTTTATGAATACCGAATGGACATACAAAAAAAAATGATTAATGTCTTGGACATCAAGGGAAACGAGACGGTTCTTGATCTTGGATCTGGAGCTGGTGCATTGGTAATATGTTTTGCCAAACTTCTTCAAGAAGGGAAAGTATATGGTCTAGACAAATATTCTCTAATTGAGAACAAAATAAGAACAAAAATAATTAAATTTGTAAGGATAAACTATATAGGACATAACTTGAAAAATGCAAAAAGAAATGCCAAGATTGAAGATGTTGATAAAAAATGTGAATTTATTTCTGGTGATTTTACCAGACGTCTAAATTTCCAAGACAATTACTTTGACATAATATCTTCATTTCAATCATTGCATATCACACCCACTCAAAAACAAATACAAGTCTTTCAAGAGATTGATCGAGTATTAAAAAAAGGCGGAAGAATCATTTTTTTCGAACCAAATCATTTTCTTGGATGGAATGTAGATGATGTAAAGAATTATTTTGCAAATTCGGGATATACTATTAACATCACACAACTTAAAACAAGGGTTATCTTCCTTGGAAAGAAATTATAACATGTTGTTTACATTTTGATTTTTTACGCCCCAAATCTGATAGACTCACTTTGTCAAAAACCAAATTTTTATCTACTAAACAGCCAAATGGCAAAAGTAGATGTATAATATGGCATGCATTTATTATATTTATAAGAAACTATTTATATTTTAATATAACATTATAAATTAATAGAAACTTTGGGAAGAAAAATTCATGATCGATATCAATAAATACAATTCTTTGAAATACATTTTATTTGGTAGTCTTTATTTTTTCGAAGGTTTACAATTGGCAATTGCCACAGTAATTATTCCTATTTATTTATTGGAAAAAAATTTCCCCCCTGAATTAGCAACTTTTGTAATAGGGATGATTATGATACCTTGGGCAATAAAATTTGTCTTTGGTTGGATAGTTGACTATTCTGTTCGAGGTAGAAAGCAATTTATAATTTTTGGAGGTCTAGTTTCATCTGTTAGTCTCATAGCTATTGCTTTTGTTGATCCATCTATCAGTTTGATATCTTTCTTGTTACTCTTGTTTATTGGTCACTGTGGAATAGGATTTCTTGATGTTTCTGCAGACGCTTGGGCAATTGAAATTTCAAAGGAGAAATATCGGGGAAAATTAAACGGTGTAATGGCTGCTGGTTTATTCGCTGGTATGTCTATTGGGACCTCTATAATAGCCTTAATAGCGCAAAATCTTGGTTATATCATTGCTTTTTTAACAGCTGGCTTATTGATATTACCAATAATTTTTTTCCCGCTTTTTATCAAGGAGATTAAAAAAATCAAAAAACATCGAAAGGTTGCATTACTCCTTATTAATGAATTCAGAAAAAAAACAACACAGTCCATGGCTGTTTTTTTACCAATAGTTCTAATTGGGGGCGGAATTATCCAATTTGCGGTTCCAATTTACATGAAGATTAATCTTCAGTTGGATATAGGCCAAATAGGATTGATTTCAACAGTATTCATACTGGCAAAAATGTCCGGTTCGTTAGTTTGTGGAGCAATCTCAGATAAATGGGGCAGAAAAACGGCTATGTATATTGTTATTGGATTAAGTGTTTTCTTTTCATCTTCGTTGATATTTGCAATCAATTGGCAACTTTTGACTATTCTCTATGGAATAATTGGATTTTTGAGCGGCGGTTTACTTTCAGTGTTGATGGCTACATGTATGGGTATAACCAATCCAAAAATCAGTGCAACACAATTTTCATTTTTAATGAGCCTAGCAAATGCTGGTGAGCTGGGGGGAGGGGCTATAAGCGGTACCATGATTTCGCTACTCGGTTTCAGCCGAGTGTTTCTTTACTCTGCTTGGGTTTTTGGACCTGCCTTAATTATATTGCATTTTATTAAACTAAAGAAACAAAACAGAAAGACATAATATATTTTGCCAACGAAAAAAAGATTCAACATCATTACAAGATACCAAAATAGCTTGTGTTTATTTTAGTAAATGATAACACAACATCGCATCGCGGATTAGTTTAGTTTTTGAACCGTCTGAGTTAACTAAAGTAAGTGTAGTTCCTTCAACTGGACAGCCTTTTGAATAACATATGTCTTGATGCACATCGCTTTTAATCTTTCCACCCAAATGAGAACTCATTCCATATGCAATATGTAATCCTACCTTTTCATCCTCAAGAACATTACCGGTGATAACTGCCTTTGGATTACAACCAATGCCCAATTCAGCGATATTTCTGCGCGAATCATTTTCTGCAAAAAATATCCGCATTTCTTCAGCTTTTCTGCTATTCCCAATGACTTCAACAATCCTGTTATTTTTTATAATATACTTTACAATTTCTTCATCATAACTAACTGGCAGTATTCCCTCGGTATTGCTCTTTCCAAACTTGTAGCTTTCCTCAGATGTTGCTTCATAAGGGGCCTTGCAACCTTCTCCACTAGGAAAATTAATAAATTGACCTTTTATACTGCAATCTCCACTGTCAGATTTTGCAACACGATTTCTTAAATCAACATATAACGTGTCACCTGTTGAAAACACTACTTCCGCAGCAATAGCATTGTTTAACATTTGTTCAATAGCAGTGGCATACATCTGTACCTCTGCATAGTCTGCTCTAAATGCAGTTTCTTCCATTCTTCTTTCTACTGTAGGCATGCTAGCACAGCGAGTTGTACTTCCTTCAGCAAGACATATTGGTACCAGCGAGGATGTTGCAGAGAATTCAGTCATCGCGATGACCAAATTTGATTTGCGGGTCGCATCAACGATTTCCTGTGGAATAGGTGCATTAGGTTGACCTGTGGCATCATACTCCAATATAACAACAGAGAATCCTTGCTCAGAACCCATTTCTCTGAAAGTATTGTACCACTCTTGAGCCATTTTTCTACGGTCTTTCCACAAAGCAGAATCTCTGATATTATCATGAGGAATATCTACCAAGAATAAAATTTTCTCTCCAGATTTAGGTGCAAATACATCTTTAAACAATTTTAATCTTTCTTCAAGTCTCATTTTCTATTCCTAATAATAGAACAACTGTTGTTCGTTTATAAAAATTGCAGTTTTAGACATTATATGATAAAAATCAGATTCATTGATAGATAAATACAATCTCCTGTTTTCCGCTATCTTCATAATAAATATAAATTTTTTCAATATAGATGATTTTCTCCATCGATACATACAGCGGTTTTAATGCAAGAGAGTCCGATACATTTTTCCATTCATTATTCAGGTAATTTTTTACATTGCTCACATTTTGAACTGGATCGGACGTATTCCCAGAATTACCAAAATTATCTTTTAAATGGTCGTGCAATGCAGCTCCAGTTTCCCATATTGATTCGTCTGAATTGGGCCATGGTCTGACCAAAAACCGTTCTTTAACAGACAGATCATTACCTACGTTTCCTTTAGTGCAAACAGTGATATATTCAGTGGATATGCTAACGTTATAGTGATATTCCATGTCTGGTAAAAGAAAGCCAGTTGTATTCTCAAAAAATCTGCTGTCCATACCATCAACCATTGTAGAAAAGCTTGTGGCGATGTTTTGTAACTCAGCTTCTTTCCTCCAATCATTTTGAAAAACCAGTGAAAATAATGCAGCTATGAGAATGCCCATGGCAATCATGAGGCCAATCTGAGAAAGGGTTAAACCTATTACACCATTATTGTCTCTAATAAATTTTGACATACGTCCTACCGTCTTCTTCTTTAATAAGCTCGAGTTTCAAATCATAAACGCCCGGATGGAGAACAGCTATTTCATTGTGACTTTTACCTGAGAAACGTGCATTTGAGTGATAAGTAAAGATTCTACCAGTATCCATCACAAAGTAATAGTTGTTACTTGTGTTTTCGTCAAGTGTGATGTTATCCGGTTCAAAGTTACTATTCACGGGTAAACCACCGAATACAATGAATCTTAGGGTAGGGGGAAAATCTGCATGTAATGTAACCATTGTCCCCTCGTCGGCATACTCAAACATGTTTTCCGCCTCAGATACAATTTTATCTGTTTCGCATTCAACTTGGTGAATCTGTGAATCTATCCAAATATTATAAATTGCAATAGAGAAAACAGCGATAATTGCAGATGCTACAATGATTGCTACCACAATATATATGGATAAACCCATAACTGCCTTCTCATTACACAACATACAATACTTTCCTGCATTTTATTAATCAAATATACTTTATAAAAATTTATAAATATTTAAATAAGTATCTGTTGATAGTAACTGTAAAATGAGAACATTAAATCATCGAATTTTAGGGATATCGACAACTTTCATCAAAAATGAGAAGGCAGTTCTAGGATTGCCGATGAGATTAACAGTATCCCTTATTATTGGAACCGTGGCACTAGTCGCAATACTATCCTATGTTATGAATCCATGTCTGTTTCCAGAAAGAATGATAGTATCTGTAAATCCCATGGTAAATATTGTATCTGGAAATAATTCTACTGACATAAACATCACAATTTACGTCAATGAAACCAATGGATATCCCATTAAAAACGCAAATGTAATCATAAAGGGGTTAACAGGGGTAGGTGCAAATCACACGGATGAAAACGGAAAAACTATTGTTCATATAAATGTAAAACTAGAAAATGGAGTAAATGAAGGGTACCTAGACGTTTCCGTCAAAGCAGTATGCCATGAAACATTCTCACATCAAGATATGATAAAGATACTGCGAAATTGATTACCTACGAACCATCTTCTATTTTACTAGTTATTTCACTGGTTTTTTTAAAAGGTCTAACAATCACTGACCCAACGCTGAACGCTTTAAATAATGCCGACCCGATAAGGATAAAACCCACCAACAACAAAAACAGAGGGGAAACAATAATTTCCTTCTGACCAATGGCAATTAGTATTGCAGCTATAAAAGCAATAATGCCTCCAATGATGCCCGTAATTTCTATGGGGATTTCCATTCTACCAAGTTTCATCATAGGAGGTTCTCTGCGCTCAATTTTCTCAAGTCTGGATTCAACACTTTCTAAAAACTTAGAATTATAAATATCCCCCTCCTTAATTTTCCCACTAATGATATCTAAAGAAGAATTAATCTCCCCAATTTTTTCTTTTAGAAAAGCCACTTCAGTTTGCTGTGATATTAACTCCTCTTGCATGATAGTAAATTCATTACCAACTATTCTTGACACTTCATCAAAGTTTTTATCTTCTGCTCCGTCCTTTAAAATCTCAAAAATTCTACCCATGCTCCCTTCTACCATTATGCTTGGCATCAACTTAGCAGAAGGATCTGGTTTTCTGCGAGATAGTCTTTTTTCTACTGCGGATAATCTGGAACTTAAACTATTTGCTGTCTGTTCCAGTTTTCTAATCCAACTTCTAAACGACTGAACAGTATCCTCAGAAGAAGTTTTGTCCCTGAGAGCTTTCTTTTTCCTTTTGTTAGTCTTATGCTTATCAGCTAGCATGGTTCAACTCTTCTAATTTCTACATATATGTAACCTGCATTATGGACGATATGACTCTTTAGAATGAATGTCACTCGACCTTGAAATGTCCAAGTAACAGAAGCATCATTGAAACGCGATTGGTTCATCCTCTATAAAGCAGTACGGTTTCAAGGTCTTCAAAATCTTCATATCCCGACGCTTTTACAGTCATTTTCATATATGCCTCATTGACATTAGCATCTAATTTCACCGCGTCATCAGCAAATGTAAGTGTAGCTATACCCTGTGCATCTGTTTTAGCTTCCTGGGCTGCGTGCCCGCCTGAAAGTCTTACAACTGCACCTGAAATAGGATCATTACGATCATCATTTGTTGTAACTTTAATATTAACAGAAAATCCACTAAAATTCAATTCTGCAGCTGATCCGCTTGCATCTTCCGTTTGAACTGAGCCAGAGGTAACTTGAGCGTTCATAGTTTGTGTCCCCTGGGGAATCATAAAAATTACTGCCGCAATAACTGCCACAGCTACAATCATAACTATTATTAAGTACATTGGTAAGCCCAGTACTTGTGCCTTATTGTTGCTCCTAAAATGACATAATTTTATCATCTTTTTCTCACCTGTTTTCCTTTAATTAAAAGATGATATTGAACCTATTTATATAAATATTTCTTTTTATTTAAATTTATAAAAAATGTCGCATCTATACTTTCTCGCCAGTACATCTACAGAATACTGCACCAATATCAAATCTAGGATTTCCCCATTTTACAATTAATGCATATGCAATGTTGACTGTCAAAGCAACTACTGCAGACAAGTCGCCCACACAAGCTACAGCTATTCATAACACCTGGTTTGCCGCAAATACTGCACAAACCCATAAGGTCCATGTTCTAATGCGCTCCAAGTAATATCAACTTTTTCTTCAACTCATCCAGTGGAATAGTTGTAACAACGAGAGGAATATTTTCACGCTCAGCCAATTTTATTGCAAGAGAGTCAACAGATCCTGGTTTATGATAAACGACAACCGTTGGTTTAACAGGATGTACGCGGACAGCAATCATGGGACTTCTACCATATCTTATTCCAGTGAATATCAACGCCCTTTCTGTACTCCAACCATAAAGTTTTGCATAATCAACAGAATTTATGGTCTCAATGGTCCTAATACTATCAACCACTGTAAAACCCTTCACATTTTTATTAAGACCAATATCTTTGGAGGTCAAGATGTTCCCAGATATCTTCTTAATGAATGTACTTACAGGAATTGAAAACGGATACTCCATTATCTCAAGAATTCCCCCACGAGTTTCAATCATAGAGTTATATTGACGTAAAATCTTCCCGCCACGTTTTTTTTCATCAATCTCTATAAGAGCTTCGATAACTTTCTTAATGGTCTGTATGCCTGGAGATTTTCTTCTCCCCGACTCATAATCGCTTATAACACTTGGAGAAAGCATTAGGTAGTTTGCCAGTTCAGTTTGACTAATGTCAAAGACATTACGCCATTTGCGAATGGTCTGGCCAGGTTTTGGACTAAGAGTTATCTCACCAGCTATTTTCTCGGACAAAACATTTTTTATATTCATATCTCACCCAGTCACAGGTTTAAATTTATATCCATAGTATATTGCACCTGTGTATCCGTCTTCCTGGATTCTTCGGAAAGTATTTTCAACTTTCATACCAATCTTTACATCATCTATATCACAATCTACAATTTGAGCTGTTATTCGGGGGCCTTCTTTCAATTTGATAATTGCGACTGGATAGGGAATCTGTTCTTCAAAAGCCTTAGGCCCTACATGGATAATAGTATAAGTAACAATTTCTCCTTTTCCACTAAGCTTCATGTCTTCCATCTTTCCCAAACTTTTCCTTCTGCAATGTGGACAGGCTTCACGTGGTGGAAAAAAAACTCTTTCACATGATCCGCACTTGTTTCCTATAATATTATACCTCTGGGGTATCTCTCTCCAAAATCTTGCAACTCCTCCTGCCATTTACATCGCCTCCAATATATGAACAGTACAGGTTGCACCAGAGCCACCTATATTATGAGCCATTCCAATTCTTGCATCCTTAACTTGTCTTTTATCTGATTCTCCCTGCAATTGTTGGACAACTTCTACTATTTGAGCAACGCCCGTAGCCCCAACAGGATGACCTTTTGATTTCAAACCACCGCTGGTATTTACTGGCAGTGAACCATCCAAAGTGGTAATTTTATTTTCTACTGCTTTTCCACCTTGTCCTTTTTCTACAAAGCCAAGATCCTCAATTGCACATATCTCTGCAATAGTGAAGCAGTCATGAACCTCCGCCAGATCAATGTCACTGGGCGTTAAGTTTGCTTGCTTATAGGCCATTTTTGCTGCATGAACCGTTGCATCTAATGTGCAGATATCCCTCCGGGAGTGAAGTGCAAGAGTGTCAGAACCCTGCCCAGACGCGATGATTTTGACTGGTTTGTTAGTGAAGTCCTTAGCCTTTTCAGCCGCACATAGCACAACAGAGGCTGCACCATCAGTCACTGGCGAACAATCCAGCAGTCCAAGAGGGCACGCGACCATAGTAGCATTTAACGCCTGTTCTAAGGTAATCTCCCGTTGATATTGTGCATATGGATTTAAGGCACCGTTGGCATGGTTTTTCACTGCAACCTGAGCAAGTTGTTCTTTTGTTGTTCCATATTCGTGCATATGTCTTTTTGCAATCATAGCATAAAGTCCTGGAAATGTCACACCAAAAAATGCCTCCCATTCTTGGTCTGCTGCTGTAACAAGGGTTTCCGTTGCAAAATTACCTCCAACATCATTCATCTTTTCAACTCCACCAACCACAACCATGTCATTCATTCCAGATGCAATTGATAAATATCCTTCTCTTACTGCAAGACCACCAGAGGCACATGCACCTTCAACACGAGTGGCAGGAATATTTAAATGTGAAAAACCAGACGCATCTGCGACCAACGCTCCAACGTGTTCTTGTCCAACAAATCTTCCTGAACTCATCGAACCGATATACATAGCATCTATGTCTTTTCCACCAATATTTGCGTCAAGTATAGCTTTTGATCCTGCTTCTGTAATCAATTGACGAAACGATCTATCCCACAATTCTCCAAATTTTGTAAGCCCCACTCCAATAACTGCTACATCTCTCATTTCACATCACTCCCAATACAAAAGATCCGTAAGTTTAGCATACGTACCATAATCAACATATTCTTTGTCTTCTATCATTTGTGCCACTGTTGGAGCATTATCACGCGCCAACTCTGCAATTTTATCTGTAACCGTAATATCGAAACCATCACTTCCAGCCCCTGAACCATAACTTGTAAGAAATATTCTTTCTCCTGGTTTAGCAACGTCTAACACTGATGCCAACCCAACGAGTGAAGCCCCGGAATATGTATTACCAATATACGGCACGATAAGCCCTTGTTTTATTTGATTGTATGTAAAACCGAGTTTTTTGGCAATACTTACAGGAAATTTGCCATTAGGTTGATGAAAAATTGCATAATCATAATCTTCAGGTTTTGTATCAACTTTTTGCATAAGATTAGTTGCGCAACTTGTTATATGTTTAAAATATGCTGGTGTTCCAGTAAATCGTCCTCCGTGAGATGGATATTTCCTCTCAGCCCTTCTCCAAAAATCCGGTGTATCTGTAGTAAAGGAACATGTATGGTTTATAGTTGCAACAACATTATCCCCTCCCATTAAAAGGGCAGCTCCTCCTGCAGACGCCGAGAATTCCAGGGCATCTCCTGGAGCAGCTTGTGAGGTATCAGCACCCACCGCTAGTCCATATTTTATCATATCTGCCTTAACAAGTGCTATGCATGACTGCACTCCTGCAGTTCCAGCCTTACAGGCAAACTCATAGTCTGCTACCATCAAATCGGGAGTGGCACCAATCGCTTCTCCAACAATTGTTCCAGTTGGTTTTACAGCATATGGGTGAGATTCACTCCCTATATAAATGGCACCAATATCTTGAGGATCTATTGCGCATCGTTTAAGTGCCGAACGTGCTGCTTCTACACTTATTGTTGCTGTGTCCTGATCTATCGAAGGAACTGATTTTTCGTTTATTCCAAGTCCTCGGCTTATTGTTGCTCCGTCTTTACCCCACACAGATGCAATAACCTCTGTCTTAATTCTATGTCGTGGTATGTAGGATCCATAACTGACAATACCTATGTCTCTCATTTTTAACTACCCATAGGGGTAAACAAAAAGAGATATTTAAAAATGACGATTTATTTTTCGTCTATAAACGAATATTTTATCCTTGTAATGTTATTTTTTTCCCTTTCTTCAAAGCATCAACAGATTTATCTGCGTGTTCTTCCAGTTTCTTTTTGTCCATTATAGCACTGCGGGCTCGGATATTTTGTTCTTGGATAGCTTTTTTAGCTTCCTCCCACCGTTTCCTCCGTTCACCTTTAACAGCAATTATTTTGGATTTCATCTCAACTGCTTTATCATGATTTACTTGAGCCTCATTCCTTACTTCAATATACTGATCATGTTTCTTATTGGCTTCACCTATAGAAATAGATAACTCACGAACTAATTTAACATATTCCTCATGTTTCTTCTGATTTTCATCATAATATTCCTGAACCTTTTTGTGCTCTTCATCTGCTTTCTTGAACAGTTCAGTTATGGCATCATCTTTATCAGAAATATCAATTTCTAGTAATTTTTGTTTATCTAATTGTTTTTTAGTATCTTCATACTCTTTTTTCTTTTCTCGTATCAGGTCAATCAGTTCATTCTCTTCAGATGAACTCATCGGAATTGTTTCTTGTCGGTATTCAAGCATCTGAAAATCTGCCTTGATTTCCTCAACACGCAATGGTAAATTCCTAAAAACCTCGCCCTTCTTCTTTTGTTTAGCCTCAATAAGTTTCTTTGCCTGTTCCTGCAGTTTATTCCGTAGTTCCTTGTGATGCCTCATTTTGGAGACAAGTTCGTCTCGCTCTTCCTTAGTTTTCTTCATCGTTTCTCTAAGTTCTTTATGACTCTCATTTAGCATGTCTCGTTCTTCTCGTAGCATCTTCGCCAAATCATTGAGTTCATTACGTTTCTCAATGTAGGACTGGTATTTCTTCTCTGAATTCCTCAGTTGCTCTATATCTTTCTTTTTACTAGATTCGTTGATCATAGGAAACACAACAACATTTTTTGTAGTGAATTTGCCATATTATCTAACCACTATCTCAATCTCATTTTTACCTTTTACGGCAATCCACGGCATCTTTATATCGGCGTAGCCGCCAGCAGGGATAGTAATATCCTCTACTTTATTCTTTTCCTCATTGTTCACATACAAAACAACACTGACATCAGTGGCTGATGCATTACCTTTATTCTCTAATTTAAAAGAGGATGTTACTCTGTCCCCCTCCTTAAATGTCTTTGGCCAGTGGAATACACTACCAAAAGATAACTCTACTTTTGCACCTTTTATCATAGTCATAGTGGTAATCTTTTCTGATTTCTTTTTACCCTCTACATTAACCACGAATTTTATTTCTGCCCAATCATCAGGCTTTACAAGATCTGTAGGTTTTACCATCAAAATTACAGGTTTGGATTTACCCGGTTCCAATGTAATCTTTTTTAACTCTAATGATGTAGTCCATTTGTGGGTTTCTGAATTTAATAGGGCGGCTATCTCATAGCTGTGCATCTTTCTCGTATGATTTTGGATTATCATTTCAAAACTTGCTACTTCATTAGGTAATATCTCCTTTATACGTTCAAGACAGGTAATTTTTACAAATTTAGTGGTAAGTAAAAATATCAGCATTATTATGATGAAAAAGACTATAATAAATAGCATTGCAGCCAGGAAGTGAGGTGCATAAGATCCAAATACCCCATCAAGACCCAGACTCTCTGCTGCAGATTCAAAAAATCCATACAGATTTTCTAGAAGATTTGGACCAATAATTGTTGTAGTTATGTTCACTGTTTTAGATATATCTCCGTTTTCTGAAGTGACGGTAAATGTCAATTTATCCGAGGTTGCATTTGTATTCCTTGGAACATATATTGTTACTTCGATTTCTGATTCGTTATTGGGATACAAATTTTTTACAATTTTTTTGTATGATAGGTTCCATCCGTGTTCTGAGGATGCTTCTATCTGGTAATCGTCAGACCAGATGCCATTATTCATGTTTTTAATCTTAAAATGATATGTATCATTTTCTCCATGCCGTATTGTCTTATTTGATGGAGTGACAATATTTATCTCATACTCTACTGCTGCTTCAGATACCTCCACAACTGCGTTAAAAGTATCCTTTCCAGTGCTACCAATTGCAACAAAAGTTACTTCGAGTCTAGCACCATCAGCAGCTAAAGTATCGGATGTGACTATTGCGCTAACAGTTTCCTTTTCATCCTTAGATATGGAAACAGATTCTGAACTAATTTCAATATCCCAATCTTCTTTTTCTTCTTCTGAAAAACCAGATGTAGTTATACTAGCAGTATCATCTTCAGAATCACTTGTAATATTAATGGTGTATTTTACATTCCCTCCAGGTACAACCTTTTCGTTTGTAGGATCAGGGCTTACATCCATTTTAATATGATCCGTCTCTTCAAACTCTAGTTTGAGTGAAGATGGACAGTTATCTGAATCATACAGCAAGTTTATATTTCTAAATAAATTAAAAATACCAAATTTAGTATCGTTATCAACAGATATTTTTAAACTCAGGCTACTATTATATGTAATTTCGCGATCATTTAGATTATCGAAAGTAAATACTACCAATGGATTATCTGAAGCTTCGAGCAAATCCTGGAATGTGGTTCTATCAAATTCTTTTTCAGAAGAAGAAATTATGGTATCTCCATCAAATAAACTAGCAACCACTTTGATTTTGTTTCTAAAAGTGTTGATTATATTTAGATCCTGGTGGCTTATGTACAAGCTAGCTCTAGCATTCTTTAATATCCTACTTCGGTAAAGTTTGGGTCCATCCCATTTTGGAGAATTTTCTGATAAATCAATACTTGAGGAAGCATTCTTCGTCGGTTTTTCCTCATCCATTTGATTTCCATCGTGAAGATAGTAAACTTTTGTATTTTCATCTTCACTATTAGGTACTTTAAATGGCAAAGTTACCGATGATGAATGACTAGTTGAATCATAAACTAAAGACGATGACATTACAGCAGTGAAAATTTCAGATATTTGATCTGCGGTAACGTTAAATTCTTCATCTTCAATCATGCTCCTGAATTCTTTAATTAATGCCCCCAGTTCTTGCAATGCAGGTATTTCGCTATTGTTTTCTTTATTTTCAAAATAATCTAATAATTTTACCCCAATGCTTTTCAAGAATGGCAATTCAATAACCTTCAGCAAGAAATTAACTAATGCCTTATCACCAGGAATTATTTCAATTGAAAATAATAAAGTATCTCCCGGATTCAATGTATAATTTACATTTTCTAAAGTAATCTTTTGCTCATGAATGCTCCTTGGCAATAATTTTGGATTTATTTTGACAGTTGTATTTTTTATTTCTTTAGGTAACGGTATAAGTGATTCACTATTCATTGAATATAAAACAACCTTCACCTCGTCTTTATTCAAATTAAGTTTTGAAGTTATCTCTGATAAAAAATAGAGATCAAATGCAACGTCACCTTTTATTTCAACAGATTCATCACCATAATGTTCATATGACTCTACAATACGGAAGGGATGAGGAAAAAGTATATCAAATCCCTCGAGTAAATCATCATACTCGCTTCCCATAAGTTGAATTGCCCACGCAGCAAGCCAATATGTCAATTCCTCATAGTTAGGTTCAAGTCCATTAAGCAGTAGAGGAGGATATTCAGAATCATTCTGTTTTGTTGGGGGGTCTTGTGAGACAAGAACAGACATACCCAATGAATCAGATTCGCTAGATCCATCAAGGTTTATCGCATCCTTAAAATAAAACTTAGTTACGTTACTTACCGGATCTGCACTTGCTACTGGAGCAATTATAAGAGCAGGTAGCAATGAACCTAAGATTAATATGGAAGATAGTAGAATTATCTTTAAAGTTCTGGTTAAATGCATCTAATTACAACCTCGATAGTTAATATCATGCTTATTAATATATAAATCTTTGTTTACAGCAGTTATCGTTTTTTTCAAGTAGCAGATTAGCCATATGGTAGCGTATCCCCATACTATATTTAAAATTTAATAAATTTCATGTTAATAAATATTGCTCCATATAAAAATTGGATAAATTAATTGTGTACAAAAGAGAAATGCTAGTAGCATAAATATACGTATTTATTCAAAAAGACATAAATAGGCCATAAAACATTTTAGTGGAACAGCACTCTAAAATTAAAGGTGGTTAATGAGGAAAAAAATATACTCCCAAACTATGGATAATCGTATTATTATATTGCTCACACTATTAATTCTACTATTTTCAATTATATTCAGCTCCAATCTAGTAATTGCACAAGAGCAGAGACTAATCCTAGATGTAACAAATGAATCGTACGAACATATCAGCGATATAGAGGAAGGTGAATATTTTCTTGTAAGTGCATATATTTTAGACGAAGACAACCAACCGATATACCAAACAGGAGTTGAAATAGAATTTAACGGTAAAACATATCAGATCACCATCGAAGATGAGAATTTTGAAATAACTATTGAGGCCACGCAGGTGCCTGAAGACACCACGTTAACGGTAAAAGCATCTAAGACTGGATTCATGTCTGATAATGTAAATATAACTGTGTTAAATAAACCTCAGCTGATTATTACACCCGATTCTTATACAGTTGAAGCTAACAAGCAATTTTCTGTTGTTGTAACGGATGAAAATGGGAAATTTGTTGGAGGAGCAACTGTAGGAATACAAAGCTGTAATGGGGAAGATTATATAGATATCACAAATGACAACGGTCGTGCATGGTTAATAACTCCAGAAGAACACAATGAAATAATTTTAATTGCACAAAAAGAGGGATGCATAGATGGAAAACCAATATTACTGGGCGTTAACACAAATCCAAGCTTTATAGAATTGATAGTTGAAAATTCTTACACACCGATTTTTATTGCTATAGTGCTACTAATATTGGCCGTATTATTTGTAAACTTTAGACAAAAAAGAGTCATTGCAAAAATTCCAGGGGAGATTTTCAAAGAACAACCCTCAAAAAAATACACCACGAGCAGAAAAAATGGTTTAATGCCAACCCACAAAGTGATAAGAAAACCGGTTAAACATCATAAATCAAAAGGAGACGTTCGGATAGAACCAAAGCGGGGACCCAAGATTGAAGAGATTCGGATTAATAGATCTAATAAAGATAAAAAGGTAGTGTCCATAAGTCGTGAAAGTCAGGAAAAGAAAAAAACCAGCCCCCACAAAATTACTAGAAAACACGAGTACGATTGGTTTGAAGGAACACATAATATCAGATACGAGATAGATAAAATAACAGGAAAAATCGATGAAGAAAGAGCAGATAAATGGTTTGAAGGAATGGATGAAGTCAGAGCAAAAATTGATGAGAAAGTGAAGAAAAGAGACAAGGAGAAAAGATAGTAATTCTCTATTAGATTTTTTACTATTAAGAAAGATGTTATCTGACGAATGATTAAATATTTAACAGTAAACCATCAACATATCAACTGATGGAAACATCAAGATCATCAAAAAAGATGCAACACATTCAATAATGAAGCAACATGAAGATAAATCAAAGAACTCATATGAAAGATAACATAGATGAATTTTATTTGAATTTTTTATGAAATATAAACAGAAAAAATTTGGAATTGAGGGAGGTAAAAAAGTTTATATACTATGGATGACAAATATTAACATGATTGATAAATTCAATCGTGCGGGAGGTGGTGAAAATAGAAATCAAAATCGCTGGTGTAATTTCAACTATGGATGATATACATGACATTGAAAATGTTGCTAAAGTATTTGTCATGGAACAAAGGTTAAACAATTTACAATGCTGTGAAGAAACCAAAGATATGATTGAAAAAATGCATCCAGAATCCTCTGAAAAATCAACTGTAACTAGTAGTTTTATAACTGGAAATCTACCGATTTTGACAGTTAAAGGTTTGGGATAAAAAATAATACAGAGTATTTATTGAAATATGGAGAGATGATCTTGATGGAAAGAAACATAAAAAGGGTAAAACAAAACGGGAATATCGATAAATATCACCTAAAAATGCAGGTTTGACCTGATGTGCATCAAAGACGTAAAGCCATAAGTAAATTATATTTTAACATTATAAAAGTACGTCTAAATTCTAAATGATCTACCGGTAAAAACTAAATATTGCTTTTTGCTTTATGTCTAAACAGATGGCGAGAGATAGTAAGTTAATATCAGATTTTTATGAGCTTAAAGTCAAGCAGCTGATGGATAAAAGAGTGTGGGACCTCCCGTTGATTGAGAAAAAAGATGACATCCAGCACGTCCTGTCAATTCTCAGCGGTAGAAACCACATATGGGTTGTTGAAAACAAGGAAGATAAAGAACTTGTTGGAATTATCACTGAACACGATGTTTTATCGATACTTGCTCCAAAGCAACTACCCTCATATGTCTTTGGAATGCCCGACATAAGCTCTATTGAACATGGTACTGCAAAGGCTGCAGATGATGTTATGTGCCACAGAATTATAGATTGCGGTCCTGAGGATAAGATACTAGATTCTTTGATGAAAATGGTAAAACACAAGCTGAGGAGACTTCCAGTTGTAGAAGATAAAAAGATCATCGGAGAACTTACGTTGCATCAGTTAATTAGAAAATATTATAGTGCCACTCAATACCATCCAATAGTAGAAGACGATGAAGAAGGTTGATTCCAACGGAACTTGATGTTGTATTATTAATAGCTCTAGCTCTTATATTTGCAAGAATTTTGGGACATGTTTTTGACAAACTAAAACAGCCTGCAGTAATAGGTGAAATACTAGCAGGCATAATTTTAGGAGGATTAGGAATTGCGTTTTTTTCTGGCCAGATGTATTCTTTTTTAAACGTTGATTTTCAGCTACCTCAACTAGATTTTGGTTCCAATGAATTTACACTTCTAGCAGAAATTGGAATATTATTCATGCTTTTTATATCGGGATTACAAACAAGTTTACCAAAATTAAAAAAGATGGGAAAATCATCATCTTTTGTTGCTGTTGGTGGAGTAATCCTGCCATTGATATTGGGTATTGGGGCTGCTTTGTTTTTTGGTTTTTCAACAAAGGACAGCGCTATTATAGGTTTGATATTGGTTGCCACTTCAGTAGGCGTAACAGTTAGAACGTTACTTGATCTAAATGTTTTAGATTCGGATGTTGGTACTACTATACTAGGTAGTGCCGTTATCGATGATGTTTTTGGCATCATTCTATTGGCATTCTTCCTTGGAACAGACCCGCCAATCTATGTAGGAATAAAAATAGCAATTTTCTTCATAATATTCCTTTATCTTGGATTAAAAATTATGGACAAAATACTATATCTTGGAGAAAAGATACATCTGCCAAAAGCCCTTTTAAGCATCTCTCTAGCTATACTTCTATTATTTGCATTCTTTGCCGATAGATGTGGTATAGCAGGAATAATAGGTGCGTTTATCGCTGGACTTATTATGGGACATACCGTAAAGTCCAGAAAGATTATCGACGATGTGAAAACAATAGGATATGGATTTTTCATTCCACTGTTTTTTGTGTGGGTCGGAGCCAGGTTATGGGCTGGATCTAGTATGGACGTCTCATCATTTGCTACAATTGGTTTACTGACATTGGCAATCATCATCGTCAGTATCGTTGGAAAAATAGTTGGTTGTGGAATTGGAGCAAGATTAGCCGGAATGAAAAATATAGAATCCTTACAGGTAGGCGTGGGGATGATTCCAAGAATGGAATTGGCACTGATTATTGCAAGTTCTGCAATTTCCAGTGGGTTATTATCGAGTACGGAGGTTGAACATCAGATACTTGCAATGACCTTGCTTCTAACTATTGTAACCACACTTGTAACACCATTTTTAATCAAGGTTGCATTTAAAAATAAATAGAACATTCTTTCAGAGAAACTATGAAACTCATATTTGAATTATCCAAAGAATATAAAATGTTGCCAGCGGCAGAGATTTTAGCTTGTCTGAAGGCTGAAAATATTAATTACAAAGTTATAGAATCAAATGAGGATGTTTTGTTTGTGAATACAGATGCTGAAAAGAACAATATTGAAAAATTAGCTAGTAGATTATCACTCACGTTTTACATTGACGAAATGCTGTTCTCTTGCCCACCATCTACAATAGAGATAAAGAAATATGCCATGGAGAACCATATCAAAAAAAATGGTTCAATAGCTATAAGATGTAAAAACAGATCAAATACTATTGATTCACGGTCGATATTGCAAACATTGGCAGACATCTACTCAAAAGGGAGGAAGGTAACTCTTGAAAATCCCGATATAGAGGTGCGTGGATTGATCACCAATTCAGCCACGTATGTTGGTCTGAAATTGTTAGAATTGGACAGAAGCCAGTTTGAAAAAAGAAAAACACAGCACCGTCCGTTTTTTTCACCCATCTCCCTTCACCCTAAGCTAGCACGGGTCATGGTAAACTTGTCTTCCATCAAAAAAGGGGAAACACTTTTGGATCCCTTTTGCGGTACAGGGGGTATTTTGATTGAGGCAGGTTTAATTGATGCAAGAGTGATTGGGAGCGACATCGAATCCAAAATGGTTGAGGGCTGTAAGAAAAATCTTGATTTCTACGATATAACCGACTATGAATTGTTCTGTTCCGATATCGGCGATATTGCCAAACATGTTGCCGAGGTAGATGCCGTTGTAACTGATTTCCCGTATGGAAAGGCAACTACAACAAAGGGAGAAGATATATGTAAACTGTATAAGCGGGCCTTCGAGAACATATCTTGTATTTTAAAGGAGAATGGTAGAGCAGTTATTGGGCTATCAAATAAAGAGATGTTGCAGTTAGGTGAAAAGTATTTTTCATTGATTGAAATGCATGGATTCAAAGCCCATAGGAGTTTGACTCGCTATTTTGCTGTATTTCAGAAATAACCAAAACGCTTTTACAATAAAGCACACTCTCTTCTTTTAGATGACACAACTGAGCGTTATATTCCTTGGAACTGGTGGCAGCTGGCCAACTGTGAAACGAAACGTATCTTCATTAGCAATTAAAAGAGGTAGTGAGGTTATATTGTTTGATTGCGGAGAAGGAACACAAAGGCAATTACAGAAATCAAATCTTAGCTATATGCAAATATCCAAGATATTCATTACGCATTTCCACGGTGATCATTTTCTAGGAATACCTGGCCTTATTCAGACAATGCAGTTAAACGATAGGGATAAGCCTCTGCATATCTATGGCCCAAAGGGGATAATAGAACTTGTATCCCAGCTTTTATCTCTTGGATATTTTAGACCAGGTTACAAAATATTTGCACATGAGGTAAAGGATGGAGATGTTCTTGATTTTAATGGCTATGAGATACACGTTCTAAAGGTTGAACATGGTGTTCCTGCACTTGCTTACAGCCTCAAAGAAAAAATGCGACCAGGTAAATTTAACAAACCCTATGCTTTAGAACTGGGTATTCCTGAAGGACCATTATTTAGTAAACTCCAACGTGGAAAAACTATAACACTAGAAGATGGTAGAAAGATCACCCCGGATGTAGTATTAGGTCCACCTAGGCGGGGAAGAAAAATAGTTATATCTGGTGATACAAAGCCTTGCAAGAGTATGGTTAAATTCTCAAGGGATGCAGATGTTTTGATTCACGATTCAACATTTGACTCCGAACTGGAGGATATCGCAAATGAATATGGACATGCTACTGCATTTCAATCTGCAGAGATAGCTAAAGAAGCAAATGTGGAAAAATTATTTCTCACCCATATAAGTCCTAGATACCTAGATTACCGCATATTGGAAAACGATGCACGTAAGGTTTTTAAGAATTCTTTTGTGCCAAAAGATCTTCAGGAAATCGGAGTTGAACTGAAAAAGTAAAAAGGGGAGATTTTCAGTAACTCTTCCCAATTCCCAAATTTTTTAATCAATACGTTGGTTTTCCAGTAGTTCCTAATGCCAACTTTAAAAAATTACCTATGTTTTTTTGGGCATCTAGCTCAAAGACAATTGGGGCCCCAGATGCCCATCCGTCAAATGCCTTAAATATATCCTGTATGGCTAAATCCCTAATTCCAAACCAACTATCTTCTCCTATTTGCTCATTATCAACTAAAGCAAAGATTGTTTTTTTACTTTTAGCATCTGTCTCGGGTGCAACAAAGAGATTGAAGGTAGACTGGTTGCCATCTTCATCCTCCTTATAAAATATACAACTTGCACCAGAGGACTGGTAAATCCCATATTTATACGCCATATTGATTTCTCCCACAACTTAAAAATTAACTTCTACAGTCTGGATATATATTCCATCCTTTTAAGTTTGGTGATGTGACACAGTTTGATTGAATGATATTAAATGGACATTTTAAGAATTCTTAGTACAATATTGACGAAAACGAATAGTTTTAATCCAAGTATCAATCTTCTGATTCATCGTCATCTAATGTTTTTGTTTTAAAATTATTTGCAACATCATGAGATATATCAATATCACCACAATTGCGTCTTGGTTTATCATTCCAACCAAATTTCTCTTTTCCTTGACGGTCTCCACCAAGCTCTGACACTTTCTGTTGTTTTTGCAGCTGGGTCAAAGGAATATCTTTGCTGAGAAGTGTACTTGTACTGAATTCTGGATTTAAAAAATCTGTTCCTAATTCATTCTGTAATCGCGATAAATCGTTTGTTTTTTTATTTAGCTCAATTTTCATCTCCTGCATTTTGTCTTGATTTTGCTCCAGTTCCACCTGCAGTCTCTCAACAGCACCTATATTCTCTACAAATTGTGTCTGACCTTCTGTAAGTTGAGTAGTCATTTCTTTAATTATGTGGTTTCTCGTTCTCAAATC
>Ga0180433_10002659_pt1 | contig 27207 bp, 16 predicted proteins | sample SS_ome_8_FD_132980 | JGI IMG/M metagenome (GOLD analysis project Ga0180433, IMG submission 132980) | Hypersaline lake sediment archaeal communities from the Salton Sea, California, USA - SS_1_D_1 metaG | ecosystem: Environmental > Aquatic > Non-marine Saline and Alkaline > Hypersaline >... | reverse complement strand
TAATGTGCCTCCGCTTACAGTAAGATCTGCTGTTCCGTCTGAATATCCATAACACGTTACATCTGTCCCTGTTAAGGTAGTGGTCAGTTCAGGCGGTTCGGTTATGGTTATGCTGTTAACTGCTGTACAACCATTGGCATCGGTGACTGTCACACTATAGTCACCTGCACCTATATTGCTTAAATCTTCCGTAGTAGAATTATCTGACCAAAGATAATTGTATGGCAATGTTCCACCGTTCACCGTAAGGTTGGTTGAGCCGTCCGTATATCCGTAACACGTAGCATCTATACCTGTTATAGTAGTGACAAGCAGAGGTGGTTCGGTTACTGTACTCGTTCCTGTTCCTGTACATCCATTCACATCTGTAACAATAACATTAATATCTCCGGGGCAAAGGTCTAGTGCTGTCTGTGTTGTTTGTGATCCGGGATCATTCCACAGATAGCTGTATGGTGAGGTTCCGCTTGAGACATTGGCTGCGGCACTTCCATTGCAGTCACCATAGCAAAGAACATTCTGTGCTGTTACAGTAACAACGGGATTAGGATTCACTGTAACTACTGCAGTATCCACAGAAGTGCATCCGCTATCATCAGTAAGTGTAACAGTATATATAGTCGTTGATCCTGGCGAGACAGTATGTGGTCCTGCCCCTGCAGGTACACCGTTATCCCATGTATATGAAAAAGGAGATATACCGGCTATAGGGTTAGCTTCAAGAGTTGTATTATCTCCTTCACAAATAATACTGCCGGCAACTTCAACACTGCAGCATGGTTCCACATAAACAGTAACCTCATCAGTATTATAACATTCCGAACCATTAATAGTCATAGTATAAGTATAAGTTCCTGCAGTATTAAGTGTAACTTCCGGATTAAAACAATCTGTGCAACTTAATCCTGTTGAGGGGCTCCATGTAGCTGTTACTCCCGCAGGATATTCCATATCACAGCCTAAAGTATCAACTTCCCCTGTACAGATACAAACATCTTCTCCTGCACATGCATTGTAGATCAAGGCAGGAATAATCGCTGCATTAAGATATATTCGCCATCCGTTCATATCGGTTATTGTTGTCGGAGGTGTTTGTGGTGTAAATGGGGGACAACTCAAAACTATCCCCGGCTGGAACTGGTGATAGCCGCAGTAAAAAATATTTCCCCCGGTTATCATTGTAGCATCAGTTTTCATTCCCCTAACAATTGTAGTGGTTGATGACGGTGTTCCCGTTACCATATCGTATGTATTGGCCTTCCAGTTCCCATTGCCACCGGTAGGCTGGTAATCAACGGTTGTACCTGCCTGATTATTATCCAGCTCTCCTTCGTATTGGTTTACCGGCATATCGTTATTAAAATAATTATGTGCATATAACGGCCCACTCCAGGAATTGTGCGGTACATAATCAAAACCCGATGTTGTCATATACAATGCAGCGTCTTCATATGTAACAAGGCCTACACACTGTGCAAAAAAGTTACCACCGTTATCTATAAAAGTATTTACTGCAGTAATAACGGCAGGATTAGGGTTTTGGGCTTCCCAGTGAGGTTCCGAAGCAAATGTATAACAACCGTCATTAACGAACTGATTAGTAGCACTGATCTCATCATACGGCATCCCTGCCTGATCAAGAATATAACCGTGTATACATGGCATAGAACCATCATTAAAAACAGCAATCTTGGGTTTATGCTTCATCTCATACCTTACATCTACTGTAACATCCTGGGTAAGCTGGTATATCGCCACCTTGTTAGTGTTATCCCCCCAGCTCTGTAATATACTATATGGTGAAGCTCCCTCCATCACCTGGCCATTACAGTTAGTCTCACCGGCAACGGTATCGATAATAAAGGCGCTTGCCCTGAAATCAAGTGATGCTTCTGCCAAAGCGGTGGGGAAAATACGTGTAGCATTTGCAGTAAAATCAATTTCGTCTTTTCCTTTTCCTGATTTGATAACCCAATATACGGTAATATCATTTTGAAGAAGATCATTAACAAGCCCGTAAGCTTTAACATTGAAAGGTGAAACCAATGATTGTTTGTCATTGTCCATTGGAATGACATATGATCCGCTATGTACCAGCACCATATTTGCTGCCGGATTAGGGAGATCCGGAGATTGTGAATAAGTGCCGGACACATTAAACAATATTACTATAAGGAGTAATAGCCTAATAAGACTGCTTTTATTCGAATTCATAGTTTTATAGTTTTAAGGATTTTTCACCTAATTTAAAGGAAAATCAAATAAGACTCAATACGTTATTTGTCAACTGTATAGATAAACTTGTGAATGGTGATAAAAAATTTGTATATTAAATGTAACTATATTGGAAATTTTATATTCCGGATCAAAGAATATTTATGTCCAGACAGAATAATTATGAATTTTTCCTTTATTGAAAAAAAGCCGGAAAGCAGGCAATTGAAAACGATATAGCGACTACTCAAAACCTAATACCCTTTATTCCGGCTTTTTCCATATATATTAGCGGTTAACCAAACCCCGAATTATTTACACTACAATTAAGACTAATTAAATACTATTAAATTACATATTATTTGCTTATCCACTCAATCTATCGAATAAAGACCTATCTGACTAAAGTAACTAATCCCGAATGCTGATGTTCAGCCCCTGTAGCATCTCTGTAAATTACAAGCCATGCATATGTCCCTGTCTCTCCCGGCTCTTCACCTTTTATCCGGCCGTCCCAGCCATGGTTTACTTTGTATGTCTCTTCATCCACGTCATAAATATCAGTCTCAAATACCTTTTCTCCCCACCTGTCGTATATAGCCATATACCAATTATCAGGATCAATACCGTGTCCAACAGGGCTAAACAATGAGTTAACCTGATCAAAATCCGGGCTGAATGCCGTTGGTGCATAAAATGTGTTTACATCATGGACAATAACTGTAGATAAGGCTGTATCAGGGCAGAAGTGTTCTGTTTGTATTATTAGTTCGACAAGAAATGTCCCAACATTTTCATACTCATGATATGGTTCTGTTTCAATAGATTGTTCTCCATCCCCGAAATCCCAAAAGCTCAAATACGTAGTACTGGACAGGTTTTCGAAATATACCCAGGGTTTAAGTATTGTTGTCACTGCCGGTACAGGCAGAAAATTGGCTACAGGTAGGGGATATACGGTAATCATATCCTCCTGTATCAGTTCATTTTCGCATCCGTACTCAGAAGTAAATGTCAGAGTAATATCATAAGTTCCGGGTTCTTCAAAAATATGAACAGGATTGTTAATAGTTGAGACTCCATTCGAATATTCATCGTTAAAATCCCAAAGATATGAAAGGTTTTCATCACTGTAGGCATTAAAGTATACTGTAAGAGGTTCGCACCCCTCCGTAACATCGGAATTGATTGTTGCTGATGGAATAGGAAGCACATCTACTGTTACTGTATCACAGGCTTCAGGAGTAGTGCATTCATCAGTTACACATATTACATAATTCTGTGTAACTGTCGGTGTAATCATTACCGGAATATCTACCTGTGCAGCATTATCCATAATCAGTGTATATGGCTCCCCCATACCACCCTGATACTGTGCATAAATATATACTGCATCTCCCGGACAGATACTGTCATCAATTACGTTTATATCAATAGATAACGGAGGGTGTACTGCAACATTTACCGAAGTGTAATCCTGACAATTGCCTGCATCCGTCACCTGAACATTGTATGAGTCGGTTATTACCGGGGATACAGAATTGGTCTGTGTAGTTATTCCGTTGTTCCAATAGTAAGAATATGGTAGAGTACCGCCGGAAACATTGGCTATAAGGTTTACTGTTTCACCGATACAGATTGTTTCCGGGTCAGGAATGACAACTACAAGCTCCGGTGGTTCTGTAATTATGATATTATCCACTGCAGTACATCCGTTAGCATCAGTAACAGTAACATAATATGTACCAGCCTGAATATTATAGATCAGGTTACTTACCTGTCCGTTACTCCACAGATATGTATATGGCTGTGTGCCTCCTGTTGCAGTAACAGAGGCTGAGCTGTTTGCCGCGTCTTCGAAGCAAAGCAGGTTGGTTCCATTCATTGTTGTTTCTATAGGGTAGGGTTCTTGTATAAGGATGCCGTCTGTTGTCGTACACCCGTTGGCATCCGTGATGATTACAGAATAATCACCGGCAGGAATACCATTCAGATCCTGTGATGTTTCCGAATCAGGTTGCCAGAAATATGTATAGGGTGGTGTTCCACCTTCTACATAAAGATCTATTGTTCCCAGGTCACCTCCATTACACAGCACATCTGTGCTTGTGATAGTAGATGTGAGTGGGGTTGGTTGTAAAAGAGTAACTGTATTACTTGATGTACAACCATTGGCATCTGTTGTTATTACAGTGTAATCACCTGCACATAGGTTAGTTGCATCAGATGCTGTCTGAACAGGTATAGTGTTCCATGAGAAAGTATAAGGTGGTGTTCCGCCGTTTGCCGTTACTGATGCCGTACCATCACACGATTCATAGCATGACAGATTTGTTATTGTAGTTGTCGTGATTAACAGAGGTGGTTCTGTAATTGTATCGCCGGCAGTAAATGTGCAACCATTGGCATCTGTAATAATAACTGTATATATTCCTGCACATAATCCTGTTATTGTTTCCGTTGTCTGTACAGGATTTGTATCCCACTGCCACGATACCGGCGGGGCGCCGCCATTGGTTGTAGTGGCCGTTGCCATACCATCACATTCCCCGTTACAAGAAATATGCGTAACATCCATACCTGGTGTTAACAGAGTATCCTGATATATAGTAACTGTATCAGTGACTTCACAATAGTTACCATTGTCAAAAACCGTAACAATATATTGTCCTGCTGCCAGGTTAATTGCTGTTTGTTCATATTGGGGAGGAACAGTGTTCCATTCGTATATGTAATCTCCTGTACCGTTTTGCGGCCATGCTGTTGCTGATCCGTTTGCAAGGTTACATGAGGCTGAATCAACATCGAAGAGGATAAAAAAATCTACCGGGGCAGTACCTTCAATTACAACCGAGTCAGTCCATTGTCTGCATTCATGAGTAACTGTCAGCCAATAGGTCCCTTCACAAAGTTCTCCGATGGAATCCGTTGTTTCTCCTGTGTTCCATAAATATTCAAGATCGAAATTACAGTTATTTATTATATCAGCAGTTGCAGTACCTGTACATCCGCAATATGCATCAGTACCTACAATATCCAGTATTATTGGTGTTTCAAGTACAGGATCAAGGCCATCGAATGCACCAGCAAATCCATTACCACAGGCAACAACATTACCAAGTCCGTCAAAATTCACATCATACACTTCAGCTGGCGTGGCAACAGATGTAATAAAATTCAGATCCCTGTCATATTTGTCTATTCCTACTGTTGTACCAACAAAAATGTTATCGCAGGAATCAACTATTATACCACTGTTTTCAGTTATTATATCCGGGAACATACCCCCGCTGTTATCCTCATGAACATCACCATCCGGAACATTAATCTGCGAAATCAGGGCACCGGTTAAAGCATCCCTTTTCATAATGGTTTTTCCATTATATGTATAAAACCAGCACCATGAAGCGTCAATGCAGTTTTGTCCTCCCGGGACATATCCTCCAAAAATAGACTGAACACCTGCATATGAAGGTCCTGAATATGGAAAATTACTCCAGTCATAACCACTTGGAAGTTTAAATATATTTGTAAAATCCGGAGCAAAGGCAATTACCTCTGATCCGGCCATGGTATTTGTGCCTTCTGACAAACTGTACCAGTTACCTTCAGGACTTATGGCAAGACCTCTCAGCTCGTTTGAGCTATTGTCATCAATTGCATTCGAACAGGTACCATCATTAGTATTTATCACCCTGGTCCCCCAGTCGCCTGCATAAGTTCCGCTGACAAGCTGGGACTGATCATTATTAAATTCCAGACAGAACAACTCAAAATTATTACATCCATTCATATTATTGAATATGTTGTTCCCGTTATTGTCTATTTTTTGCATCCACCCCTGGGCAAGTGCATTACAGATATAAGCAGTACCATTTGTCTCCACTTCCATATCACCCGGCCAGAAGCTTCCGCCCCACCCTGCATCGTAAGTCCACAGTGGAGTTCCAACAAGATCGAACTTTCTTAATGAAAGATTTGTAATATTACCATAAACATAAGTATTACCGGCAGCATCACAATTGATCTGTATTCCTTTATTTATAGTTCCTCCGGTTATGTTTACCACCCAGGGATCAATAGTTACAGGAAGGGAAGGATCAATACCGGTAAGGTTAAATCCAACTGAATTCTCATTAATAGTAAATTCTGATGCAATAATATTTGCCTGAGAAAGCTGCCATGATATCGGGGCATGGTCAATAACAGTACCTTTGGAACTTCTTAAAACAATATTTCCATTTTTATCCTTTATCAGGCTGACCTGTCCGCTATATGTCATTATGATAAAAAATGGATCAGCACCTGGCTCCAGATCAAACCGGTATTTCACACCTTCTTCAGGATGAAAACTGTATATTACATTTATTCCGGGATATAAATTCTTAATTAAAAGTTTTTTATAGCCTCTTGCTCCATAAACAGAATTATTCTGATCATCATAATTGAAAAAATGAAATTTTTCCGTTCCTTCATCAAAAGGTACAATCTGAACATCATCTCCGGCATTTTCCCATTCCATCCGTATATAATCATATGTAAATGTATATATCTTTTCTTTTAATTTCTTTTCTTTCTCAACCTCATGCCGGTCTTTATCCTGATATGATTTGTATCCGTTTAGTTCTTCTTCCATCCATTCTTCATATGCATTCTCATCTATTTCAATATTCCTGATCTCCCATGTAATCCCTTTGGGATCAAACATCATTTTTACATTTTCTTCGTTTGCGTAATACTTTACTGTTTCGGTATTAAAAGGTATCTTCCGGGTTAACTGTCCAAGGTTTTCAATAAAGACTTTTGATTCAAATGCTGAATGCACCCATCCCAACTTATCTTTTTTATTATCACTATTTATTGTGGTTTCTTCGTTCTCTATCGTAAAATAATCGTTATCATATACATTCACCTGACTTTCAGAAGTTTCGGCAAAAGATAAGAATATGATAATTGTAATTTTGATAGTAATTATAATTTTAAAAAAATAAGTAGTACTCATGATTTAATAATTAAATTTTCTAGTCAAAGTATAGGAAAATTAAATATACCACAATATGCTATTTGCCAACTGTATTGATAAACTTGTGAATGGCAAAAACAAATTTGTATATAAGGGGTAGCAAATTTGTCATTAGTTTTATTATATTTTATATTTGGTTTTTATCGTTTTGTCAACATATCTCCCCCCAGGTGCATGATAAAAAATAAGGAATTCTTTAATGAGAATTTTCATTTTTTATTTATTGTACTTTTTAACAGGATATACTTGTTTTCTCCACGCTCAGGTTTCCTATGACACATATTCATCACATGCTGAGATATCTATGGGATCAGTTTCATGGAACCATACCTGCTCTGGTACAAACAGGTTGCTCATCGTGTCTATATCAACGGATATGGCAATGGGTGGTAATATTAACAGTGTGACATACAATGGCACATCCCTGACAAAAAAAGAATATATTGCTAACGGAGCAATATGTTCGGCAGAGCTATGGTATCTTGCTAACCCTCCTTCCGGAAGCAGCCTTCCTATCCAGGTGAACACTGATATGGGGCTAGCAGTTACATGCACAGGCATTTCATTTTATGGAGTTGACCAGAGTTCGCCTGTTGGTAACAGCAATAATGCAACAGGATCTTCGGAAACATCAGCTTCAGTATCTGTAAATACAACTAACATATATGAAATAGTGGTAGATGCTGTTGCACTGGACTGGCCATTTAATTCATATACCTCAGACCAGACAGAAAGGAATACCTGTAATATAGCAATTATATATCATGGTTGTGCAACAGCATCCGGAACAGGAAGTTCTGTAAATATGTCATGGACATTATCCGAGCCATCTCCAATAGCATGGGCAATGTCTGCGATGACTATAAATCCCGAAAACTGTCCGCCCAATGCACCTGTATTCATTAATACATGCGGTTCTACACAACTCTGCTTTAATAATTCACTAACAGACGATGATACCCCGACATTCAGGCTGACATGTAATGATAATGACTCCGATGACCTGGATTTCAGGTTAGAAATTGATGATGATTTAAATTTCGGCTCTGTAAACTGGACACGCGATTTCACAAATGGTGGTTCTCATTACATTTCAGGGTCAACAAATAATCTTACCTGTTCATCACTTTCCGGAATAACCAATGGAACAACATATTATGTCCGGGCAAAAGCTATTGATCCTGAAGGGGCAAATTCTTATGGGGGCAGCACAAACGGTATATATAGTTTTACATATACATGTGCAGAGGCTCTTGAATGGTTTCAGACCACTGATGAACAATTCAGTACAAATGATCTGTATACCTGTGTTGCTTATGATGATGAAGTAAGCCTTGGATTCGAATGGTTTGATGATATGGAAGATGGTACAAACGGATGGACAACAGGAGAAGATGTTGACGATGACGGGGATACTGAATTTTCTTATAAGCAGCCCGGTTCCGGATATTATCAAAGCTCTGAACATGCATGGTATATAAAAAATTCAGATAACAGATACAGAGGGTGGCTATTGTCTCCTCAAATAACCATACCATCCGGAGTTATATCCGCAGATGTAAGCTTTTACCACAGGATGAACACAGAGGATAGTTTCGATGGAGGATGGCTTCAGTATCGAATAAATTCCGGGAGTTGGACAGATGTGGCTGGTGGAGATTTCACCCAGGGAGGTTACACCGGATTTACCGGTTTTGCATGCCCTTCAGGCATACATGAGGCATGGGAAGGCACTATTGCTTTGAACGAAGTAATCGTACCTTTGCCTGCAGGAGCAACAGGTAATGATGTTCAATATAAATTCCATTTTGAATGTGATGTTATGGCTGATGCAGGAGGAAAACACGGATGGTGGACAGACAATTTTCTTATCTCAGGGCCAAGTACAACAGGTACAATTACTTCACCTGAAATAAAATTTTCATTTTTCTACGGAGCAACAGCATGGGATAATGTCGAATGGGATTTTGCCTCAAAAGCAGGTGGTGATATTGATATTCAAATATATTATGATAATGCAGGTACTCCTACAATTATTCCAGACATTGATCTGGCATCCAATTCCTCAGGTTTCGGAACAAGCCCGGTAGACATATCAGGTATGAGTACTGCGACATACCCTATCCTGTATCTGAAAGCAACCCTGACAGAATCAGGCGGAACGCCTGAACTGTTAGGCTGGACAGTAAAAACGGATATATCTCCGGTACCAATACAACTAATTAATTTTTATGCTACACTTAATAGAAATATTGTAGATATTCTGTGGTCTACTGCAACAGAAACAAACAATGACTTTTTTACTGTAGAAAGATCAAATGATGCTGTAAACTTTGAAGAACTAATATTTGTACCTGGTGCAGGCAATAGTATCACAATACATAATTATTCAGTAATTGATCCGTATCCTTACTTTGGAATATCATATTATCGTCTTAAGCAGACAGATTATAACGGAGATAACAAATACTCTGATATAATCGCAATTGAATATTATCCTGAAAATACAAATAATAGCATAATAATATATCCAAACCCTGCCTCGAATAAAGACAATATATATATAAACATTACTGATAACTATATTAATGGACCTGTAACACTAAATATATATTCTATTTTTGGAAAAAAAATATACTCATCAATATTACTAACTGGCAGTACAGACTATACGTCTTTTATTCTCCCGGGTGAAACACTATCATCCGGCATTTTTCTGATGACAATATCATCTGATAATTATTTTTCATGTAAAAAACTAATTATCAAATAAAACAATATCATAATTAAATGATAAATTTTCTTTTATTGAACATAATCATTCCACCAGCACAAATGCTGCCCAGTAGTAGGGATCGTATTTTTCTCTCATCTGTGATTGTGCAGTGATAAAGGCTTTACGTATATCTTTCTGCTTAAAGAACTGCTCGTAAAAAATCGTCATAAACTCCACGGTTTCCCTGTCAGGGATCTGCCACAGGCTCATGATCAGAAAATCAACACCTGCCATTTTAAATGCCCTCTGCAGGCCGTAAACACCTTCACTGCCCCTTATATCTCCAAGGCCGGTTTCGCATGCCGACATGGCAACAAGCTTTGTATTCTGCATATTCAGGTTGGATACCTCATAAGCTGTCAGAACTCCGTCCTCCTTCTCCCCTTTCATTTCCTGTGACCACACATCATTGGCGCCTGCAAGTACAAGCCCTGAACGAAACAGGGGATTGTCATTCCTGACAAATGTCCTTACTCCTATCATAGTGCTCCTGTCTTCCGATCCTGTATCTTTTTGCTTTTCCCCCTTCCTGTAAGGATCAGGAAAAAAGAAACCATGAGTAGCAAAATGCAGAATATCAGGTGACATTTTATCTATTGTACTTTTAAAAATATCCTCGCTGGCTTTTTCGCCGTTAATATAGTTGATCTTAACATTATTTGCAGCCATTATGGAATGAATATTCTCTGCTTCATATTCGGTTCATTTGAGGAATTTCCATACTTCCATGGTTGTTTTTCCGGAATTATAATTGATCCCCCCGTAGATATTTGCAGTAATATCACTAAAATCATAAAATCCTGTACCCTTCAGTGCAAGTCTTCCTGTTGTGCTAACTACATTAATATTATACCTGTCCGAAAGAAACGGTTTCGTTGTATCTGAAGTTGCCAAAGCTGCAAAAGATATCTTATAAAGCATTCCGGCAGGAGAAATATAAACTGTATTAATACCCTCCAGCAGCTTATCAAAAGGCTCCCAAACAAGATCATAAACAGAAGTGACCGGTTTCACTCTGCTGCCATAGATATTATTCACATATTCATAATTATTACTTTTCAAACCTGTAAAGACCTCCCTTATCTGTTTCTCTTCAAACAGCTTTACCATTTGCGGATATTTATCTTTTTTCCTTAATACTAAAGCACTGTAGATCGTATCTTCGGATAGTGTTACAATCCTTACAAATTCAATAGCAGCTTCATCATCACCAAGATTTTCCTTTACATCATTCCATGTTACAGACAAAAGGTCTTTTAATCCTGCCATCTCAGCAGATTTCCGCACAAGCTCTTTTTCCAGTTCATTTGCCTCTTTAATCAATACTTCAGGATCAGTATCCCTTTCTGACACAGGTTTTGAATACAATAAGGACAACTCCTTTTTTGCCCCTGTCCACTTATTATAGATGTCTATCAAATCTTTATCACCACTGCTTAGTATTACATTACGCATCCTGTTACCCGACTTAAGAAGCAGTCCTTTCTTATTCAGTGCATTATTGTATGAATATTCCGTGATAGCAGGATTCTCAACCTGCCTTTCCAGCACAAAAGCATTAAAACTCCTGAAATAATCTTCAAGAGTATAAATAAAATTTTCTTTTTCCTTTTCAGACAGGAAAGCAAAATTTTGTTCTATCTGCCAATAGACATTATCCAGGGCTTCCCTGTAAAATATCTCAGACCGGTCATTTTTCCCCATCTCTTCATACAACATAGCCAGGTTTTTTAATGCAATAGTATATGTCGGATGCTTTTTGCCAAGTGTCTCTGTTATTATTTTCTTTGCTTTAAGAAACATATCCTCAGCTTTTTCAAGATATCCTTTCCTTGTATCCTCAAACTTTTCATCACCTGCCATGTATAAATATATCAAACCAAGATTCCCAAGTAATATAGCATAGTCCCGGTGGTCTTCCCCTATTGTTTTTTTAAGTACTGTTATTGATTCCACAAGCATTTTTTCTGCTTTTTCATACTCTTTCTTTTCACCATACAGTGATGCAAGATTATTCAGAGTAAGCAGGTATTGCTGATGCTCAATGCCTAATGCTTCCTTTGTGATATCAAGGCATTTCAAATAATAATCCTCAGCTTCGGCATCTCTTCCCATTCTTTTAAGCAGTAAAGCCATATTGTTAAGGGAGGTTGCATATTCGATATGTTCTTCACCGAACAACTGCTTTCTTATATCTTTTGCTTCAGTGCCATAGTCCAATGCAGAATTATAATTACCCATCTTTTTATACAGGTCGCTTATATGATCAACAGAACGTGCATAGTTAATATGTATTTTACCTGAAGTCCTTTCAAGTATATCTTTTGCCCTGAAATGATATTGCTCTGCTTTGTCATAATAACCTGTTTCTGCAAATAATGATCCCAGGTTGTTAAGTGCTCTCGCATAATCAGGATGGATCTCACCATGTAATTCTTCCGCAATCTTTTTTGATTCATTATAACACTTTTCTGCTTCTGAAAAATTACATACTCTCTGGTAACACATCCCGAGATTATTTCTTGTTCTTGAATATTCTAAAGTATTTTCACCAAATATTGTAAGTATCACATCTGAGGATTCGGATATTAAAGAAACAGCCTGCTTCAGCTTACCAGTTTCCGAATACAGTAATCCCAGGTTATTGATAAATGTGGCATAATCATAATTTTTTTTGCCTTTTACTCTTTTGCAAATATCAATTGCCTCAATATACAGGGGTTCAGCCTTTTTAAAATCCTGTATATTCCTGTACAGTTCAGCCAGGAAATTCAGTGCATCTGCATATTCTTCAGTTTCCTTTCCTGATAATTCTGCAGTCAGCTCAAGGGATCTGCTGAACAATTCTTCTGCTTTTTTATACATACCTGTATTTGCGTACAACTTCCCCAACGTCTGTATTGTATAAATATAACTTCTGTTCTTCTCCCCTGTGGAATTACCCAAAACTGTCACTGACTCTGTAAGAAGCTTTTCAGCCTTATCATACTGTCCTTTCTTCTCATATACAGATGCCAGATTACATAATGATATTGCATAGTGCGGATGGCTATCACCCATCAATTCCTTACGTATCTTTAATGCCTGCTCCATCAAAGGCTCTGCCTCATCTATGTGCCCGAAATCAAAATACAAAACTGCCAGTTCATTTATTGCCCAGGCTGTTTCAATATTCATTTCACCGTATTTTTTCAGGTATGCATCTTTCATCTCAATAAGCAAAGGCTCTGAATTTCTGAAATCATACATTTCTTTATATGTTATTGCCAGATCATATAAAGAAGAAAGGTATTCTTCATTATCATTACTAAAAATCTCCTTTTTTGTTTTATATACTTCAAGAAATACCGGCAGTGCCTGGTCATATTTCTTCAGGTCGAAATATGTGCATGCAAGATTATATGAGCTTACCAGGTAATTATCATTTTTTTTGCCATTAAGTTTTTCATACAGTTCACGGGCTTCGGAAAATAATTCAGCAGCTTTCTGATACTTACTCATATCTCTGAATTTCATACCCATGTCATTCGCAAACCGCGCATAATCCTCATTATCTCCATACTGCTTTTTCATAAAGCTCTTATATTCCATAAACATATTTACCGCTTTATTATAATGATCAACCGACTCTTTAGCTGTTAAAGCGGAATCTCCCATTTGTTTAAAGAACATTGCTATGGCATTAAGTGATCCTCCGTATTCCGGGTGGTCTTCACCAAGAATAACTTTTTGCAGCTTTAGTGATTCCATACATAACGGCTCAACTTTGTCATAATATCCTGCACTCTGATAAGCGCCTATAAGGTTATTGATAGCAACAAGATAGTTCTGGTCATTTTCACCGAACTCCTGTTTCACCATTTCCTTTGTCTTTTCACCATATTCGACGCTCTTTTTATAATTACCTGCCCGGTATTCCCTGAGGAACATATCATTATAATACTGCCAGTTAAGGCTGCGTTTATAAGTGTCAGGATTTTGCAAATAACCTGCAACATCTTTAAAACCATATTCATTGGCTATATCAATGGCAGTCTTTCCGTCACCGGCTTTTATTGCAATATCGGCTCCGCAGTTTACAAGCATCTCACATAGCTCATACTGATTGTTATATGCTGCCAGGATAAGAGGTGTATATCCGTTTTTTGTTTTGACATTAAGATCTTTGGTTGCAAGTATAAGTATTTTGGCAACATCCATATAGCCCATTCTGCAGGCAAAATGGAGTGGCAGCCAGTCATTGGCATCTTTTATATTAATATCTGCCCCTTTTGAGATCAGCAGTAATGCTGTTTCGGGTTTTTGCCCCAGCAACGAAAAGTATAGCGGAGTACCTTTATCATCAGTATGACAGGTATTTATATCTGCTCCCTGCATAAGAAGATATTCTATGCAGTCATCACTTCCCGAATAGGCTGCCCATTGCAGCGCTGTCCAGCCGTTTTTAATTCCCGTGGAGGGAAAATATTCCTTATCATCAACCGGTATTTTGCAATCCTCAATAAGATATTTAAGAAGATCCTTATTATTGGCTGAAGCCGCCATACCTGTAAGGCTGCCAAAATAGGACACTTTCGTAGTATCGAGGTAAATCACGCCATTTGTTTCCAGGGTGGCGCCATTTTCAACAAGGTATTTCACGAGCCCGGTCTTGTTTATGAACACCGCCCACATAATAACAGATGCATTGTTCTCATCAACAGTATTAATATCCGCCCCTTTCGCAATAAGCTCTTTTATACCTGGCAGATTATTTTTTTGGGTTTCCTCTATAAGCTTTTTATTAAGGTCTTCCTGGGCAGTGCAAAGAAAAGCAGTAAAAACTAAAAAGCTGAGGAATAACAATTTACAAGACTTGAGAATTATCATAATAATAAAATAATGTCATTTCAATATATGGAGTAAAGATATTAAACTTCTTATTATTTTTTATGTCGTCCCTCCAATACTGAAACCACATCACTGATCCTGTACCCTTTTTCCGCAAGCAGTACAAGCAAATGATAAACCAGATCGGCTGCTTCGTTCAGGAACAGCTCATCATTATTATCCTTTGCCTCAATGATCAGCTCAGTTGCCTCCTCTCCCACTTTCTGTGCGATCTTGTTTATACCCTTTGTGAATAATTTGGTGGTATATGATCCTTCGGGCAATTCCTGTTTTCTTGTATTGATCAGATCCTGCAAATATCCAAGAAAATCAAGGTTGTCACCTTTATTATCTTCGTTAAAACATGTGTCTGAGCCTGTATGGCAGACCGGTCCGTGAGGTTTTGCCTTTACCAGCAGTGTGTCATTATCGCAGTCTGTTATTATTTCTACTACATCAAGATAATTACCGGATGTTTCGCCTTTAGTCCACAGGCGTTGTTTTGTCCTGCTGTAAAAAGTCACCCGCTTCTCATTACAGGTTTTTTCATAAGCTTCTTTATTCATGAAACCCAGCATCAGGACTTTGTCTGTTTCACTGTCCTGAATTATCGCCGGTACAAGCCCGTCAAGTTTATAAAAATCTATTTCCATATTCATAATTATTCAATTATCACATTTTCTCCCGTAGGGATGCCTACGGCAAAATCATCAAATCATCAAATTTTCAAATTTTCAAATTATCTAATTACCACCCCATTCTCCCTCAAATACTTCTTAAGCTCAGGTATGGGTATCTCTTTATAGTGAAAAATGCTGGCTGCCAGCCCGGCATCTGCTTTTCCTTTTGTAAAAACGTCCCTGAAATGCTCCATATTTCCTGCACCTCCCGAAGCAATAACAGGAATTGACAATTGATCTGATAATTTAGCCAGTGCATCACAGGCAAATCCTTTTTTTACTCCGTCATGGTTCATTGAAGTGAATAGTATCTCTCCTGCACCACGGTCTTCAGCCTCACGCGCCCATGAATATAGTTCTTTATCCGTTGGTATCCTGCCTCCATTCACATATACTGTCCACCTGTCCTTTGCTGTCTCATTAGCATCAACAGCCACAACAACAAACTGGCTGCCGAATCCTTTTGCAAGGTCATCTATCAGCTTTGGGTCTCTTACGGCAGAGGAATTCACGGATATCTTATCAGCGCCTGCGCTCAAAAGGGCGTCAACATCACTGATCTCGCTAATTCCTCCGCCTACGGTAAAAGGTATATTTATATGTCTGGCGATCCTTTTCACCAGTTCAACAAAAAGTTTGCGCTTTTCATGTGTTGCCGTGATATCAAGATAGACAAGCTCATCTGCACCCTGTTGGGCGTACAGGGCTCCCAGCTCCACAGGATCACCTGCATCCCTGATCTGCACGAAATTAATGCCTTTAACTGTTCGCCCGTCTTTTATATCCAGACACGGTAAAATTCTTTTTGCTAACATAACATAAATTTTAAATCCCAACACCAAAACTCAAACTTCAAAACAAATTCCAATTATCAAGCTTAAAACCATGCTGGCACGGATTTGTCACGTAGTGATCCCTACGGGGTAATCCGTGCCCAATCAATCACAATACCTTACCAACTCTTCCAGCACAATACTTCCTTCATACAATGCTTTCCCGATTATTACTCCGGGAACATTTATCTCTATCAGTTTTTTCACATCATCCAGCGTGGTAACCCCTCCGCTGGCTATCAGGTAAAGATCAGTGAACGTCTCCATAAGCTTTTTATAAAGGTCAACCGATGTGCCCGACATCATCCCGTCCCTACTGATATCAGTACATATCACTTTGCTGATGCCTTCATCAACATACTCCTGAATAAAAGGAATAAGCTGCACATCAGTATCTTCTTTCCATCCTGCTACAGACACTTTTTCATCTTTAACATCAGCACCTAAAATAATCTTTCCCCTGCCATATTTCCCAAGCCATTTAAGGAAAATATCTTTATCCTTTACAGCAATGCTTCCCCCGGTGATCATCTGTGCTCCGCATTCAAAAGCTATACGCAGGTCATCATCGCTTTTCAGCCCACCGCCGAAGTCAATGATCAAACCTGTTCTGCCGGCTATCCTTTCAAGTGTCCTGTAATTGACAATATGTTTTGCTTTGGCTCCGTCAAGATCAACAAGGTGCAGCCTTTGAATACCGGCATCCTCAAAATTCTTTGCCACCTCCAGGGGATCTTCATTATAAATGACTTTCCTCGAATAATCTCCCTGGCTGAGCCTTACACACTTACCTTCGATTATATCTATAGCAGGAATTATCTCTATCATAAATCAATAAATTTTTTTAGTATCTGTTCACCAGCAGTTCCGCTCTTTTCCGGGTGAAACTGCGTTGCATAAAAATTATCTTTCTGCAGAGAAGCGCTAAAAGGAATAATATGATCTGTCAGCGCCACTGTATGCTCCCCTGTTTCGACATAATAGCTGTGTACAAAATAAACGAATTCATTTTCAAGTTCAGTAGAATAAAGGTCGCCTTTTACATCATACAGGCTGTTCCATCCCATGTGCGGCACTTTAACAGTATTACCTTTGTCATCTTGTACATTACCGGGAAACCGCTTCACCTGCTGTTCAAATATCCCGAAACATTCCGTATTCCTCTCTTCTGTAAAAGTACACATAAGCTGCATTCCAAGGCATATTCCAAGAACAGGCTGTTTAAGCCCTTTTATCAGCTCAACCATGTCGTTCTTTTGCAGGAACTCCATTGTAGTGCCTGCTTCGCCTACTCCCGGGAATATCACCTTGTCAGCATTCCTTATCTCTTCATGGTCACTGGTTACAATACTTCTGATACCAAGTCTTTGAAGAGCAAAGGTTACTGACATGATATTTCCTGCATTGTATTTTACTATTGCTATTTTCATTGTTTCATTGTTCGATTGTTTCATTGTTTTCCATATTTCCATATTCCGGGTTATATCTTTCCCTTACTCGATGGTAAGCTCATATTTTCCCCATCCCTTCTCACTGCCATCCTTATAGCTTTGGCAAAAGCCTTGAATATTGCTTCTATCTTATGATGCTCATTATTCCCTTCAGCTTTGATATTCAGGTTGCATTTTGCCGTATCAGTAAAAGATTTAAAGAAATGGAAGAACATTTCCGTGGGCATATCGCCTGTCTTTTCCCTTTTGAATTCAACTTCCCATTCGATCCAGTTACGCCCGCCAAAATCAATAGCCACCTGAGCCAGGCAATCATCCATCGGCAAACAAAAACCATATCTTTCTATTCCTTTTTTATTGCCCAGGGCTTTCAGGAATGTTTCGCCGAGAGCCAGAGCAGTATCTTCTACTGTGTGATGCTCATCAACTTCAAGGTCACCTTCTGCGTTTATTTTCAGGTCACATCCGGAATGTACCGGTATCTGCTCAAGCATGTGATCAAAGAACTTCAGCCCTGTTGAAATATCAGCTTTTCCTGTACCGTCAATATTTAATTCAATATATATTTCCGTTTCTTTAGTATTCCTTTCAATAACATAACATCTATCGCTGACTTTCAGTAATTTATAAATCTCACTCCAATCTTCAGTAATAAGCTCACATACACTATCCACACCCTGTTTTTCAAGCTCCTGCCTCATCTCTTGTTTACCAAGAAGAATACCTTTGGCACCCAGGTTTTTGGCAAGTATAATATCCGTGATCCTGTCCCCTATTACAAACGAATTTTTTAGATCATAATCACCTTCTATATATTTTGTCAGCATTCCTGTTTGTGGTTTCCGTGTTGGCAGGTTATCTTCCGGGAAGGACCTGTCAATAAGAATGTCATCGAACGTTATCCCTTCATTCTCAAATGCTTTTATCATTTTATCCTGAACCATCCTGAAATCCTTTTCAGGATATGAATCAGTGCCCAGTCCATCCTGGTTGGAAACCATAACCAGTTCATAATCAAGATTTTGCCTGATAACAGACAGATATCTGAAAACACCGGGGTAAAACTCAAGTTTTTCAAGCGAATCTACCTGTTCGTCCGGTGGTTCGAGTATCAGGGTGCCGTCCCTGTCAATAAATAGTGCTTTTTTCATAAAATATTCTATTGTTTCATTGTTCCCTCAATCAATCAATCAATCAATCTTTCATCAACATCTTTCAAGCGCTTCAACCAATGCCCGGTTCTCTTCCTTCGTGCCAATCGTGATCCTCAGGCATCCCCCGCACAGATTTAACTTTGACCTATCCCTTACAATTATCTTCCGGGATATGAGAAAATCATATATTTTACGGGGATCATCTACTTTCACCAGTAAAAAATTAGCATCCGAAGGGTGTATCTTTTTCACAAATTCAAAATTATTCAATTTATCAATAAGTGCTTCTTTCTGTTCAAGAATATCCCTTATCCATTTATCTTTTTTGTCTGTTTCATTCAATTGTTCCAATGCTGCTTTTTGAGTCAGCATATTAATATTATACGGATATTTGATCTTATCCAGGATATTGACGATCTCCTTGTTCGCCACTGCAACGCCAAGGCGAATGCCGGCCAACCCCCATGCTTTTGACACTGTTCGCAATATCACAAAACTCTTATATTCTGCAATATAAGACAACATGCCTTCTGTATCTGAAAAATCTATATACGCCTCATCAACAATAACCAGTCCTGCAAAATTTTCAATGAGTTCAACAATATCTTTTTTATCAAGCAGTTTTGATGTCGGGTTATTAGGTGAGCAAAGAATCATAAGTTTACTGTTATCATCCGCAGCGTTCAGCATTTCCTTTGTATTCAACTGAAAATCCTTTGTAAGCAGGATCTTTCTTATCTCAACATTATTTATATCAGCGCATACTTCATACATTCCGTAACTGGGGTCAATAGATATTATATTGTCCTTCCCTGGTTCACAGAAAGCCCTGATAAGCAGATCTATAGCCTCATCGCTGCCATTTCCCGTAAATACCTGTTCGGACAGAACATCAAGTATTCCGGCAATCTTTGTTCTGAGCTCCTGCTGCAACGGATCAGGATACCTGTTAAAAGGATAATTAAAAGGATTTTCATTTGCGTCCATAAAAATAGCCTCTGTTCCCTTGTATTCCTCACGGGCGGATGAATACGGCACCAGATCCCTTATATTTTTCCGTACTAAATTATTTATGTCTATTTCTTGTTTCATTGTTTCATTGTTTCATTTTCAAATTTTCAAATTGTCAAATTGTCAAATTGTCAAATTAACCCACCCTCACCCTTACAGCATTCCCGTGTGCTGCCAGAGCTTCTGCTTCTGCCATTTTTTCTATAACATGACCGATATCCCGGAGTCCCTGTTTTGTTATTTCCTGGAAAGTGATCTTTTTCACAAAACTATCCAGGTTAACACCGCTGTATGATCTTGCATATCCGTTAGTAGGCAGTGTATGGTTTGTACCTGATGCATAATCACCTGCGCTCTCAGGTGTGTAATTACCCAGGAATACTGATCCTGCATTAATGATCCTGTTTTTCACAGCATCATAATTTTTCATAGCTATTATAAGGTGCTCGGGAGCATATTCATTTATCAGGTCAATCATCTCATCCTCATTGTTAAGGATGAACGTCTTACTGTTTTCAAGTGCTTTAACAGCTATGCTGCTACGCTGTAACCGGTCAAGTTGTTCTTTTATCTCCATCAGTGTGGCATTAACAATATCTGCTTCTGTTGTAACCAGGATAACCTGGCTGTCCTCACCATGTTCAGCCTGGCTGAGAAGATCTGCGGCTACAAACCGGGGATTGCATGATTTATCAGCCATTACAGCCACTTCAGAAGGACCGGCAGGCATGTCAATTGCAACATCCTCAAGGCTTAACAGTTGTTTGGCTATAGTAACATACTGATTTCCGGGACCGAATATTTTATAAACCTTTGGAACAGATTCCGTGCCATAAGCCATTGCAGCTATCGCCTGTGCACCGCCTATCTTATAGACATTCTTTATTCCTGCAAGGTCTGCAGCGAACAAAATAGCAGGGTTCACTTTTCCTTCTTTGTCTGGTGGGGTGCAAAGCACAATGTTTTTACATCCTGCAATAACTGCAGGGATCCCAAGCATAAGCACTGTTGAGAACAGCGGGGCGCTGCCTCCCGGAATATACAGTCCTACTTTTTCAATAGCCACGCTTTTCTGCCAGCATTTCACACCCGGAGATGTCTCAATAACCCTGTACTCCTGTATCTGCGACTTATGAAAAGCACCAATATTATCCGCTGCTCTGCGCATAGCATTCTTAAGACTTTCATCTGTATTTTCACATGCATCCCTGATCTCTGCTTCAGAAACGACCAGGTCATTTACCTTTATCTGATCAAACCTCTCAGTGTATTTCTTCACTGCTGCATCACCATTCTGCCTTACATCATCAATAACAGGGATAACGACCTCTTTTAAGGAACCCGGATCATACACAGGTCTCTTCAGTATCTCATACCATGTTTTTCTATCAGGATATCTAATAATTTGCATAATATATTATATTGTTCGATTGTTCGATTGTTTACTATCCTATCCTGCGGGACAGTCCACCGTCCATCACACTAGCAACCACACGGGACAGTCCCACACCTACACCACCATCTTCTCAATAGGCACGACCAGTATTCCCTGTGCGCCGTTCTCTTTGAGCTTACCTATCACTTCCCAGAAATCACTTTCAGTGATCACCGAATGTACCGAGCTCCACCCTTCCTGTGCCAGTGGAAGGATAGTCGGGCTTTTCATTCCCGGAATAAGGTCAATGATCCTGTCCAGCGACTCATTCGGGGCATTCAGTAATATGTATTTATTGCTTGTTGCCTCCATGACCGCTCTTATTCTGAAAAGGAGGTCTTCAAGGATAATTTTTTTATCATCATCCAAATTCTTATTGGCTACGAGCACTGCTTCAGAACGCATAACCACTTCCACTTCCTTAAGCCCATTACTTATAAGTGTGCTTCCTGAGCTCACAATATCAAAAATCGCATCTGTAAGGCCTATATTGGGAGCGATCTCTACAGATCCGCTTATCGGATGTATCACTGCATCTATTCCCTTGTCATCAAGAAATTTCCTCAGGATATTAGGGTATGAAGTGGCAATCTTTTTGTTCCGGAAGAATTCTACACCTTCATATTCTTTTTCTTTCGGTATGGCAAGCGACAGCCTGCATCCTGCAAAACCAAGTTTTTCAATAATATCCAGCGGCTTATCTTTTTCAAGAACTTCATTCTCACCGACAATGCCTATATCTGCCACTCCGTCCGATACATACTGCGGTATATCATCATCCCTGATAAGCAGTAGTTCAACAGGGAAATTTCTGGCAACGGAAATAAGTTTGCCACCGCCATTAATAAGCTTTATACTGCATTCATTCAACAACTTAAGGGATTTTTCATTCAAACGTCCCTTTTTCTGCACTGCGATCTTTAATATTGATTCCATATAATCTATAAATTTATTATTATTCTTTAACAAAAATCATAAAAAAAGGCTCACCTTTTTCCGGTAAGCCTTTTTATTATGTCATATAATATTTTAATTACAGGACAATACATTCACAGCCTACCAGAAAGCAGGTATAATGATGATGGCTATGATGTATTGTATTGTACATTTTTTACAATTTGAGTGCAAATATACGGATAAAAGTTATTGAATGCAACAGAACACCCATAAAAAAAAACGGATACCGGATGAACAATTATTTATCTAATGACTGATCACACTATCTTGCTGATGCGTATCTGTCACATAGTGATCCCTGCGGGATAATCCGTACCTGCCGTAGATCACAAATCCCAATAACAGCAGAACCCGGATTGAAGATGCATGCCGGAGATTCCCAATATTGTGGCATTGTTTTTGCAAATTATCAAAATAAACAAATTAACCAACATAATAAACATCATGAAACGAATTTTACTCTTTGCTTTTTTATTTACTATAACAACTATAATAGCAGCACAGGTTCCCCTGGCCATCAAATACCAGGCTGTTGTTCGTGACGGGTCAGGTCATCCGGTCAGTAACCAGCTTGTATCACTAAGATTATCTGTTCTGGACGGATCATCATCCGGCCCGGTATTGTACTCCGAATACCATACTATCACTACGAACAACTTCGGACTGGTTAATCTTAATATCGGTAAAGGAACAGTGATAACTGGTAATTTCCAGTCTATACCATGGAACTCTGCAGACCAGTGGCTACGGATGGAACTGGACACAACCGGCGGATCAAATTACCAGATATCAGGATCAGCACAACTACTTACTGTTCCATATGCATTTTATGCCGATGTTGCAGGTTCCGGAGTTTCCGGATTCGAACTTGATTGCCCCACCACTTCCAACAGTTACTATACAATCAGGGGAAGCGGTTTCGGGGAATGGGAGTGCGAAAATTTTCTCAGAGTGTCTGATAATGCAGTTGGAATAAATACCAATCCGAACTCTTCATACGACCTTAGGGTCAATGGTAATGTTGGTATAGGCTCCAGCCCTTCCAGCTCCTATGAGCTTAGCGTTGACGGAGATGTCAGGATAGACGATCACCTGGGTGTGGGATTCAGCACATCAACGTCATACGAAATGGATATCGACGGTGAAGTGAGAATCCAGGACGGACTGGGCATAGGAACAGCCCCACCCTACTCTGGCCTTTATGTTGGCAGCTCAAGCAATTTTTACGTAAAAACAAGTCTGGGCAGCGGAAGCGGCACCCCACTGGTCATCTCATACGGTGAGGTCAAAAAAGATAACTCAAGCATCAGGTTCAAAGAGAAGATCGCTAACCTCACTTTCTCAAAAGCGAATCTTTTTAAACTCAGGCCTGTCACATATATTTTTAATCCCGATGCAGGTGGGGATGGAACAAAAGATGTCGGACTGATCGCCGAAGAAGTTGATACTCTGATACCCGACCTTGTGATATATGATTATGATGAGAACGGCAAGCTCAGACCTGAAAGCGTTAAGTACAACAGGCTTCCTGTTTACCTTCTGGAGATCATTAAAGAACAGGATAACGAAATAAATATTCTCAAAAAAGAGATAGAATCAATAAAAAATGAGCTTGTTATACTAAAATCCGGAGGTGTATCAGATTAGTCCTGAGTGTAATCAAATTCCAGGATATAAATATAATTACTTCTTCCACTTACTTTAAACGGAACAAAATCTACTATCACGTATGCAGCGAGTTGCTGTTTCCCCTCCGGAAGATTGGGATTCCATGCATTGTCAGCCGGCACATTTGATCTGTATTCTTCTTTGAAAAATTTGTATTCCTTATATCCCGGTGTTTTGAAGTTTGAGGTTGGAATTTTGAAGTTTGACATTTCCTTTTGTATTTTTATGATCAAATATTATTACCATGGAACAGAACAGCGGACAACATATCCTTGTTTATACTGACTTCACAGAAGCAGGTGATATCGCTGTTGAGCATGGCGCCAGTATCGCAAAAATATTCAATAAGGAGCTAAGCATTCTTCACGTTATTGACGATAATACAAAAAGTATGTTCGGATCAAAAAATACAGGGGAGGCGGTCTTTAGTGCACTTCAGGAAACTTGTGCAGATATTGCAAACAAATATGATCTGAAGGTAAATATACATTCCAGCGATGAGACCAGGTGCAACGTTATTAACGAGTTATCCCAGAATATTGACGCTATGATGGTAATAATGGGTATCCACGGAAGAAATGAAATTCAATACCTTACCCCCAAATATGCACTTAAGATAATACGAAACTCCAAAGTGCCTTTTCTTATGGTACAGAAAAAAGGATCCAAAGACAATCAGTATAAAAATATAGTAATATCCGTTAATCATCTTAAAGAGACCAAAGAGAAAATATCATGGGCGTCATATTTCGGTAAACTGAACAATTCCATCGTGCATATCCTGGTATCAAAAGGCAACGACATCCAGACAAAGAACAATGTTTTGTTTGCAAAAAAAATATTCAAAGAATTCAATACTGAATTCAAAACATACAATACTGAAAAAAGCTGGGTAAAACTGGATAAATATGCCCTTACATTTGCCCGGCAATTCGAGTCCGTATTTATTATTATTATGACAACCAAACAGTATGATATTCCGGATCATATTTTCGGGCCGGCTGAACAACGAATAATATCAAATAAATCAGGAATACCGGTAATGTGCCTTAATTCAAGGACAGACCTGTATGTGCCATGTGTGTGAGGTAAGGGGAATAAAGGATTACGGATTACGATTTTGTAATTTGCATTTTGATATTTGGATAAGGGTTTATCTAACGTAATTATATTTTTGTATAATTATTGCAAAACCATTATTTTAATATTATTAAAAAACATAAATTTATCCATTGCAAACCATGCATAAATATTCACTAAATCCATTATTATGAAACAATTACCTTTACATCACACATTAATCCCCCTGTATATTTGTTTTATTTTTCTCTGTTCCTGTAATAATTCCGTAAATACTGAATATGCTGATCTTGTAATAATGAATGCCAATGTTGTGACTATTGACAAGGATAATCCCCGTTCAGAGGCTATTGCTTTCAAAGGAGAATTTATTATTGCTGTTACAACAAACGAAGGTATTGAGAAATACATTGATCCTGACTCCACACAGGTGATTGACGCCGGAGGCAGACTTGTGATCCCGGGATTCAATGATGCTCATGCACATTTTGCCCCTGTTGATATTGATTATATTGATCTGAGATACATAACCGATCCCAATATTATTACGGAGAAGGTAAAGGAGAAGGTTGCACAGGCAGATCCCGGCGAGCTTATACGCGGCGGTCACTGGGAGCATGAAATGTTCACTGACAAACAATGGCCAACCAAAGAGTTGCTGGATCCCGTTGCACCTGATAATCCGGTAGTTCTCAGGCGTGCAGACGGTCATTCTGTGCTGGTTAACAGTTATGTATTAAAAAATTCGGGGATCACAAAAGACACTCCCGACCCTTTTGGCGGCGAGATACAAAGAGATCCTGAGACAGGAGAGCCTACAGGCATATTAAAAGAATCTGCAAAACAATTAATAAAAACCGGTGCTATTGATGTGGAAAGAACGCCTGAAGAGGAGAAAGAACGGCTGATGAAAGGCTGGGAAGCTGCTTTTCAGATGGCAAGGGAACTGGGGGTTACGAGCCTTCAGCATCCCGGTGACGGTGATGCTGCCATCTACCAGGAATTTTTGGATAAAGGGAGACTGACTGTTCGTGTTGATGTGGCAGGATGCCTGACAAAAGACGCGGAAGAATTAAAGAAATGGGATGATCTGAGAAAAAAATATCCGCCTGAAGGCAACATGATACGTTTCGGGTATATCAAAGGATTTATGGACGGAACCCTGGGATCAGCCACTATGATGGTCTATGAGCCTTTTGAAGACCAGCCTGACAAAACCGGTCTGCCACAAATGCCTTATGAAGAGATGGAGGCAAAAGTGATCGCGTGTGACAGTATGGGATTCCAGGTAGGGATACATGCCATAGGACCAAAAGCAAACACCTGGGTGTTAAATGCATATAAAAAAGCCGGTGAAGTGAATGGCACGCGTGACAGCCGTCATCGTATAGAGCATGCGCAGATACTCATTAAAGAAGATATACCCAGGTTTGCAGAACTTGGTGTCATTCCATCTATGCAACCCACACATTGCATTACTGACAAACGGTTCTGCGAAAAACGCATAGGAAAAGAAAGAAGCAAATATGCTTATGCATGGAGATCACTACTTGATGCAAATGCAAAGATCGCTTTCGGCACAGACTATACCGTTGAGCCTCTTAACCCGATGGAAGGATTGTATGCTGCTGTCACACGTAAAGACAGGATGGGAGAAGAAGGTGAAGGATGGTTCCCCGAACAGAAGCTTACTATGGAAGAAGCAATAGAATTATATACTCTTGGTTCTGCCTATTCACAATTTATGGAAGACCGCAAAGGAATAATCAAGGAAGGCTACCTGGGAGATGTGGTGATCATTGACAGGGACCTCTTGTCAATACCAGAAAATGAAATAATGTCAGCAAAAATAGACTATACTGTCGTCGGAGGAAAAATTGTATATAAAAGAAAAAATCAATAAATTCACATTCTAATCTAACCTGATTAATTTATAAATTTTAATTAAATGTATATAAATAGCTGGAATACAAATTATTATTTTGTAGTTATTGAAAAATATATATTTTAAGAAATTTATGAATAAATCACCGAAGGCCGACTGAAAGTCGGGGTT
>Ga0180433_10002657_pt1 | contig 27215 bp, 22 predicted proteins | sample SS_ome_8_FD_132980 | JGI IMG/M metagenome (GOLD analysis project Ga0180433, IMG submission 132980) | Hypersaline lake sediment archaeal communities from the Salton Sea, California, USA - SS_1_D_1 metaG | ecosystem: Environmental > Aquatic > Non-marine Saline and Alkaline > Hypersaline >... | reverse complement strand
TATAAATTGGCGGCTTAATTCGCTTCCTTTCGTGGCTGCTTGCTGAATCTGCATTAATTTTTTGTAGTCTTGGTCACCCTCTTTCTTGTTAAGCAAAAGCAGTTCCGCATTTCCCAGTATAGTTTGTAAGATGTTGTTAAAATCATGGGCAATACCACCAGCCATTGTAGCAAGGGCCTCCATCTTTTGAGACCTCTTGAGCTGCTCTGCCATATTTTTATACTCTTCCTCATGTAACCTAAGGGCTGTTATTTCTTTCTCAAGAATATTTATTCTGGACTGCAAATCATCAATAGATAAGTCTTTCATTGATACCTTTATGTAAGGTTTTCGATGGTTGCCTCTGTGAAACGCAGGCATGTTTTTGATGTCTAACAATAGAGTTAATAATAGCAATTATTATGCCATTGGGGTAATATAGGTAGTAATCAATGCCAGGTAATTGTTTTACTGTTGGGCGAGTAAGGGTGAAAGTGATTTTTTTCGCAGCATTTATAATGCTATAAAAATTTTTAGAGATTAAGAGTGGTTTGGATTTCGACCTAAAAAATGAGGTCTTTTTTGTTACTATCTGCTTGTTTGACAAAATAAAAAAGGTAACTACTCAGCCACAGATCTACGCTGATTACCGCTGATACTTCGTCTTCTATTATCATATACAAATCTTTTGAATTCTGGTTTTTTGCCTTTCACCTTTTACAGCACCATAGGCGCTAAAGAAAATCTTAATAGAGGTTTAAGGGGCTATCTCAGTCATCAAGGCTTAGGCAGAGTAGTTTTTCTTATTTGTTTAATAATGTATCTTTTTGCAAAACTCAACTCAACCCTGAGTTGCTGAGATTTTTTGGTCTTGAATCTTTAATTATTGGGAGGCTTTAGATAATTTAGCTTTGATAAGAGAGTGTTGCGGTGGACGCCTAAAATTTCGGCAGCCTTTGTCCTGTTCCAATTCGCTCTTTCAAGTACGGCATTTACGTACTGCTTTTCAAACGTTTTTATAGCTTCCTTTAAAGGGAGATTTTTTATTTCAGTTTTTTTCATTGGAAATAATGGAATATCCTCCAGGTGTATTATCGGTCCTTTGCATAATGTGTATAATCTTTCTACTAGGTTCTCAAGTTCGCGAACGTTTCCTGGCCAATCATATTCTAATAATGTTTTGAATGCTCGTTGTGAGAAACTCTTTCTCCCTAACCCATTAGCCTTTGAACGTATTCCTAAGAAATGGTTTAATAGGACGGGAATGTCCTCTTTTCGTTCACGTAAAGGAGGTATTATTATCGGAAAAACGTTAAGTCTGTAAAATAAATCATTTCTAAATTTTCCATTCAATATCATTTCATCTAAATTTTTGTTAGAGGCAGCGATAAATTTTGCATCAACCTTTATTACCTTTGTGCTCCCCAATCTTTCAAATTCTTTTTCCTGTATAACCCTTAAAAGCTTAGCCTGCATGTTAATATCTAGGGTATCGATGTCATCAAAAAACACGGTTCCCCCTTGAGCTATTTCAAGCTTGCCGATGACTGTGTTTAAGGCTCCTGTAAAAGCTCCCTTGTTATGGCCAAATACCTCGCTTTCCATAAGGCTTTGGGGTATGGAGGCACAATTTATAACTACAAAAGGATGGTCTTTTCTAGGGCCCAGTCGATGTATGGCCCTTGCAACCAGTTCCTTACCTGTTCCACTTTCCCCCTGTATAAGCACAGTGCCGTCACCCTGAGAGATGGTTGAAATAAGCTCAAAAATTTTTACCATTTCCTTGCCTTGTCCTACCATTTTTTCAAAAGGCTGAACCCTTTCAAGTTCGTTTCTCAGATAGGTTAACTCTTGAACGAGACTGTGTTTTTCTAACGCACGATGAATCACTGTGATTACCTCATCGACATTAAATGGTTTAATTATATACTCGTATGCTCCAATCTTTATCGCCTTTACGGCTGTTTTAACTTCTTTGACTGCAGTTACCATGATTATCTCAGTATTTGGATCCATTTCCTTTAATTTTGCCAGCAAATCAATACCGTATATATCAGGTAGAAGTATGTCGAGCAATATTAGGTCGACTGGATTTTTAGAAAAGATATCAAGAGCCTTTTCGCCAGAGTCAGCCAAAAGAACGTTAAACTCCTCTTTTAAAACCATATTAAAGGACTGGCGAACACCTAATTCATCATCTACAACAAGTATAGTCTTTTTCCTTTCCAATTAGCCCCTCTTAATTAATGAGTGAATAACAATAAGTTCTTGAACAAAAAAACTTTACAAAGACCTTCTATACTTACTATCCTTTCTCTGCCTACTTTAAAAGAAATCAATGCGTTTTAAAAAGCAATAAGCATTCCCGTCACCAAAGATGTATTTGTTTATGAATAGAGGTAATAAATTTTTTAAGCGTGTCTTTAAATTCAAATACCTAAGTATATTTTGCTGAAACAGTAGGAAAAACGTGAAAAAGCTACCCAAAAATATCTAAGATATGCACAGGCATATTTCTTTTGAATTATTTAATATTTGAGCACAGAATTTAAGATTCGTCAAGATGCCCGAGTATATCAATCTAATTGGTTTTTAAAGATACAACCAGTGAATATGCACTTAAAAATGTGCACCTTTGCACAAATTATTGTGCACATAAATACCAATTTTTTATGGTATAAAAAATAATATCTATATATTGTATTGAATAATAATTATATTTTCTTTAAAATACCTATGGTTAAAGGTTCTTTGGCATTTCGCACGAAATTTATTTTTTACTACAGGGGGGTTTTTAGTATTCAATAATTTTATATCTGGCATAGATATTGTGTACACATAGTATTATATTAGTACAAATTGTGTAGCCTTAAAACTTTTACTATTGGCAGATATGGCTTAGAGGTGCATTTTTAGTTCTAAATTCCATTTTTGTGTAGGTAAAAATTATTACATGATCAAACAAAAGTGGGGGATTAACATGAACATCAATCTAAGTAACTTTTTGCAATTGAAATTTAATATATTCATATACAGGTCATTGGGCTGGGGAATAGCATATCTTTATATTATAATTCTTGGAAAATTATATCTCTTTCTTAATGCAAAGGAAAAGAAGAAAATTGTGCTTGCTGTTGAGGCGGCATTTTATAATCATAAAAATGATCCTGAAATAAGATCAATCACTGGAAATATCTATAAAGGAATATTTCGTCACTACTATGAGAAATTGTTTAATGCATTTTCTTCTGTTGAAGAACTGAGAAGTTTTATGCATAAAAACATTGAGGAACACGGACTCTCGGAAATAGCCAGGGGACTTTCATTTGGTAAAGGCGTTCTTTTGGTTACAGGTCATTTTGGAGGAGTGGAGTTTGCCCCAGGCTATTTAGCTGCGAAGCATTTTCCTGTTACCATAATAGTAAGGTTTTCCTCTCCTTCTTTACGTGATATTTCAATTAAGAAGGCATCTAATTTTTCATCCAGGATAATTGATGCAGATAGTACACCTAATATTTTGAAGGCTATTCATGATAACCTAAAAGAAAATAGGGTAGTTATTACTCAATGCGATGAAATTGATGAATGGAGGCCATCTAAGGAACATATTGATTTTATGGACAATCAGATTCGGTTAGACAAAACCATTAACATCTTAACAAAAAGGCTTGATACATACACGGCCTTTGCAATAATGCACAGGCTTGGAGGGGGTAAATACAAGTTTATAGTAAATCCATTAAATGATATTTTGGTAAAATTCAACAGTCGAAATAATACATCAATGGGTGCATTGGTATTAAAATTTTTGGAGTATTATATATACAAATTTCCCGAAGAATGGTATCAATGGAAAAACTACTATCGTGTAATGAATTTTCCGCCCAAAACGTATACTCGCTATAAATCATCGCATGCTTCCGTACTTCGTCCGACGCTCGTAGAAGGTTAACAAGCATTAAGAAAAAATTGCATTTCTATTTGAATGCAATGGATTGTAATCTTTGAGATTAATCCTCATTTAATGCAGGATAGATATTCATTGCAAAATACTTTTCTATTAAAATGGTTACTATTAATAAATGGAAAAGGAAGTAAGCTGTATTAACAGCAAGATTATTATAGAGTATATAAGAAAAACCAACCCCGAATACCTTTCATTAATTATCGGCGACCTTGACCCTGATCTTGATAACATTGCTGATCCTATAGCCTTTCTGACCGATACAAATAACTGGATTTCTACAGTGGTGATCGTGAAGATGTTTGACAGGGTAAAGTCAATTTCCCATGATGATTTGGTACCTTATGAAATTGGCAAGTTTGCCATAGAGAATGCCCACTTAGGTTATATCCAAAAAATATTCGTGAAGGCGTTCTGGTCCTCAAAAAAGGCCCTTAAATTTGCCCAAAAAATTAATGATAAATTTAATAGAAATAAGAGGGTGGAACTCGTTGAGATAAAAAGAAATACTGCAATAGTAAGGCTCCACTGGGAAAAAGATATGAAGCCCTCAAAGGATTTGTGTCTATACAACCAGGCTATATATGCATATCTTCATACTATATGGGGTGGAAGGCCATTGGATATTCACGAAAAACACTGTTTTTTTGAAGGCAGCCCCTATTGCGAATATCATCTGAAATGGACTAAAAAAAGCTTGATCTACGAATATCTCTCAAGATTTTTTACTTCAAGATCAATGCTTAAGGATATAATCGCAGATCAAGAAAAAAATAAGGAGATTATAGAAAGAAAATATGCAGAGATTAATCAGCTGAATCTAAAGCTCAATCGTAAAATTAAGCAACTTATGGCAGTGCAAGATACTGGGAAGGCTATTCTTTCCCTCCTTGACTTGAAATATGTATTAAGTGCTATAATGAATATTCTCTCAAATGTATGCCAGATAAGTCGTGCTGTAATAATGCTTGTTTCTGAAGATGGGGAGTCCCTTGAATACTTGCACGGGACGGGATTGAATGGCGATATCCCTGATGAGATAAAGAATTATCACATCCCTATGACTCGGGTAAGCAATATTCTTGCAAGGGTCGCTAATACTGGGATACCGGAGTATATTCCAGATGTTGATTCCTCTAATCTTCAGCAAAAGAATATTATACTCAGCTATGGGAAACCTGCTTCTGTGTATGTAGCTCCACTTATAACAAGGTCAAAGGTGATCGGAGTTATTGCCACTGATTCAACGGGGGAAAACGGTGTTTCAGAGGAAACAAGGGAAACCCTGGATATTTTTACGCCACAAATTGCGATAGCAATTGAAAACGCTAAACTATATACTAAGCTTCAAGAAAGGATGAAAGAGCTAACTGAATCCCATGCTTTGTTAAGCAGGGCGGAGAAATTTTCCTTTTTAGGGAATCTTGCTGCAAGGCTTGCACATGAAATCAAAAATCCAATGACGGCTATAGGCACCTTCATGCAGATGTTACCCCAAAAATATGGAGACGATGAATTTCGAAATGATTTTTATAAAATCGTTATGGAAGAAACAAACAGGGTTAATAACTTGATAACAGAATTATTGGATCTGGTGAAAGAAAAGGAGCCTTACTTTGAATTTAATGACATCCATGATCTGATTAATAAGATGATTCTTTTAGTCTCTCCGCAGAGTAAAGCCAAAGACATTAAGATTATAAGTCGATTTCATCCCGACATAGGTCAAGTATGGATTGATTCTGAGAAAATGAAACAGGTTATCTTAAACCTCATTTCTAACGCCTTGGACTTTACGCCTAAGGGTGGAATAATTGAAGTAACAACCTCAATAGGGCCCGGTAAAGGTGGTAAAAAGTTGATTAACATAGAAGTTAAAGACAATGGGGTTGGGATCCCTCAGTCTATGATTGAAAAGGTTTTTGAGCCTTTTTTTACCACTAAACATAAGAGTAACATCCACAATGGAACCGGCCTTGGACTTTTTATAGCCTACCAAAATATGCATCTCCACAACGGGACGATTGTGGCAAAAAGTGATCCTGATAAAACGGGCACGACCTTTCTTTTGACCTTACCTGTTTACCTTTCATCAAACCAGATATCCAAAGATACAATCCAATAGCAATGAAGATAGGAAAGGTAACTATTTATGCTGTAAGGCTTCCATTTATATTTGAATTTTCTCACTCCCTCAGGAAACGGTTATGGGCGAATAATGTAGTTGTGCAGATTGATGTAAATCATGGGGAAATAGTAGGTTATGGTGAAGCGGCACCCAGATCCTATGTTACAGGAGAATCACAAGATAGCGTCACAAAGAGTATTATTCGATTGCTGCACAAAAAGATGTTTCCGTGGGAGATCAATGATGTCTCACAGATATGGGATTTAATAGATAGCCTTCAGGATAGAAGTAATCATCATTCCGCTATTTGTGCGCTTGAAATGGCTCTTTTAGACGCATTGGCAAGAGAGGAGAAAAAACCCCTTTATCTTTATTTCCCAAAAGACTATTTTACACCAAAAATTTATTATGGTTCTGTAATACCGCTGACAGATCAAATAAGAGCAGCCGCTTTATGCGCCTCGGCTAAAGAGATGGGGATCAATAGTTTGAGGCTAAAGATGGGAACAACCTATGAACAAAATAAAGCAACCCTTGATTCTGTTCGAATGGTTTTTGGGGATAATTGTGACCTGAGAGTTGATGTAAATGGAGTATGGGATTACACGAGTGCAGTAAAGCATCTTCCTCTCTTAAAAGACTATGATGTCAAGGTTATAGAACAGCCCTTGATGCCATCTGATAGTGATATTTCTAAATTTGCGCGACTAGCAAAGAACCATGGCCTGATTCTGATGGCTGATGAATCAGCATGCTCATTCACAGATGTTAAGCATATTTGTAAGAAAGGTGACTATCAGATGATAAATGTACGATTATCAAAGTGTGGAGGATTCAGGAATTCGGTAAAAATAATAGAGTATTTGCGTTCTAATAGTCTCTCTTTTCAAATTGGTTGTCAATTAGGAGAATCCGGTCTTCTCTCCTCTGCAGGAAGGGTATTAGGTATACTGTGTAGCGATGCTTTATATTATGATGGCTCTTACGACAAATTTTTGTTAAAAGAAAATATTACCTATGAACATGTATCTTTTGGCAAGCTTGGTTTAGCAATCCCATTGAGTGGCCCGGGCCTTGGTGTAGCTGTTAACGCAAACACTCTGCTTGCTCTTAGCATAAAACCCCCAGCGGAGATAACACCTAATCAAATCTAAGATTTAACATTTGCTATATATAATGAGCAGAAGGAATAAAAATAACCTGCAGAGAAACCGTATAAATGGGTATCGATAATGACAAGTGACCTGATATTAGAATCTATAATAAAGCGAGTCGAAAATGAACCATATGCTAAAAAAACGGGATTGAAGCTTATCAAGATCGAACCAGGATATGCATTGGTAGAAATGACCCTTAAGGATGATCTAAAAAATATCTTTAATATGACACATGGCGGGGCTATCTTTTCACTGATTGATGAGGCATTTGAAATATCTGTAAATTCTCATGGTACAGTTGCAGTTGCACTCAATATGTCAGTTACATTTCATAGGACACCAAAGAAGGAAGGAATACTGCGGGCTGAATCAAGAGAAATCTATAAGTCAAAAAAGACAGCCAGCTATGACATAAAGGTAACTGATGAGGACGGAGATTTAATTGCATCTTGCAATGCGCTTGCATACAGAAAGCAGGATAGCCTGCCCTTCTAAACCTTTTTAACGTATAATAAGTTTTTTATTCTTTAAAAAGATAGGTATATTACTATATTCTTCACATAACATCCCTTTGAAATTCTAACATGAAATCACGAAATAAATGATGGTCATTGACACTTTAAAAATATCTTTTGTTAAAGAGGCGAGATCAGGTCTCTGCTTTTTTGCATATTATGCGCTTTTAGATTGAAGATAATTATGGAATAGGTTATGAAAAGAATTAGTAAAATTTGAGGAGGATAAAATGAAGATAAAACATATTGACCACGTTGGAATAGCAGTTAAAAGCATTGATGAGGCCGGCAAATTTTTTACAGATATACTTGGGCTTAAACTGAAGGATGAAGAGACTGTTGAAGAGCAAAAGGTAAAAACAGGGTTTTTCCCTATAACAGACAGCGAGATTGAATTGCTCGAGTCAACTGAGCTAGATGGGCCTGTTGCGAAGTATATAGATGCTCGGGGTGAAGGTATTCAACATATTGCATTCAGGGTAGAAAACATAGAAGAGGCAGTGAAGGAGCTAAAAGAAAAAGGGGTGCGTATGATCGATAATGAACCTAGAAAAGGTGCTGGGGGAGCCAGAGTAGCCTTTATACATCCAAAGGAAAGCCATGGTGTTTTAATAGAGTTATGCGAGAAGTGATTGAGCATTTTCTCCACATATCTTTTTAATGCTATTTTCAGGAAGACCGGCCTCTCGCATTTCCTTAAAATAGCGGCCTGGCCTAATGAGGGGGAAATCACTCCCGAAAAGTATTTTGCTGGGATCCAATATTTGCGCAGAGATAGGGTATATCCTTTTTTCATATAGATATGGCGAAGCGGCAGTATCAAACCAGGTATTCTTCAATACATCTTTAACAATCTTTTTCATTAAGTTATAAAAGAGGATTCCCCCTCCCCAATGGGCAAGTATTATCTTATTATCAGGGAAATAATTTAGAAAATTGAATATTTCTTTTAATGTTATAGATGTTTTTCCAGGATAATAATGGCCAATTGATTCATTTGTGTGCAGTAATATAGGTATATCTGTGTCTCTTGCCATTTGAGCAACAGGCACAAATTGCTTTAATGTCTCATTTGAGATACCTGATTCATAAAAGGCTAATTCACCAACACCCGAAATTTCTGCCCTTAGGCAACGCTCAAGCTCTTTTTCCGCGTTTTTAGCTGTAGGGAAGAATGTGGCAAAGCCGACTAACCTGTCTTTATTTTTCTCAACAGCCTCTATAATGTAGTCATTATTTTTTTTGTAATAATCCTCTGTTTGCCATGGAAAACCAAATACAACGGATTTGTCTACACCATCCTTGTCCATGTTTTCTATTAATTCGCTGACTCCGGAAAGTCTGGAACCCGGAACATCATAAAGAAGTTTAAATGCAGGCTCATTGTCAAAAAAATTTTCCCTATTTTTCTTGATGTCATGTGGAAAAATATGCGTATGAATATCTATGATCATCAGTAGCCCTCAGCATTATTATAAGAAATATTATGTTATCAGGTTGTGCAATTAATATCTGGTTGATGCGATGTGAAAAATATGGCTATTTTACAAAACCCGGCTTAAAGTATATATTTCCTTTTAATTGCACGTAGATTTTGTTAAGGCTGGAATAAATAGTGTTTGATAAAATTATCACATCATTTGATAAGGGTCAATATCGATTATCAGACTTACTCCCTTCGAAGGCATATTCTTTCCAGCAGAAAATTCCAGCTCTTTTAACAAGACATTAAGATACCTTGTTCTTTTGGATTTTACTAGTATTTGCTGCCGGTATTTACCTTTTATCTTTGCTAAAGGTGCCTCTATAGGACCGAGTATATCTATATCTTTTTTATAGCCATGCTTGGATTGTAAAATGTGGTCCAATTTATTTCTTATATGTTTAGCAATTGTCTCTGTTTTGATTTTGTCATTACCAAGCAAGATTAGATTTGCCAAAAATGAGAAAGGCGGATAATTGAGCTGATGCCTAAGTTTTATTTCCCTTAGAAAAAATGTTTTGTAGTCATGATGCTTGACTGCATTGATTGTGTAATTGGAAGGATTATATGTCTGAATTAAAACCTTGCCCGGAAGATTCCCCCTGCCGGTTCTACCCGAAACTTGGGACAAAATTTGAAAGGTTGTTTCTCCAGCACGAAAATCCGGCCAGTTAAGTGAAAGGTCTGCTGAAATTACACCTACAAGTGTTACGTTTGGGAAATCATGACCCTTAGTAATCATTTGGGTTCCAACAAGAATATCAATTTCGTGTTTATACAATCGTTTAAGGACTTGTTGCATGTTACCTTTACGCCACATTGTATCTCTATCCATACGCTCTATGCTTGCACCCTGATACATACCCTTGAGGATTTCCACAACCCTTTCTGTGCCAAATCCGTATGGGGTAAGATTTTTGCTGTTACAGGATGGGCATTTTTCAGGAGGGTCAATCATATAACCACAATAATGGCAGACAAGTTTATTTATGTCCTTGTGGTATGTAAGGCTTACCTCGCAGTTAGGGCACTTTATAGGCTCACCGCAAAGTCTGCAGAGATAAAATATATTAAATCCCCTTCTATTCAGAAACAGAAGTGTCTGATTTTTTTCTGCAAGATTTTCACCAATCGCCTTTCTTAGAGGAGGGCTTATGATGTCCTCTTGATTATACTTATTATCAAAATGTCTCATGTCAATAATGGTTATAGAGGGGAGCTTCTTTTTCAGTATTCGTTCAGGCATGTTGAGGAGTTCATATTTCCCGTTCAAGGAGTTTTTATACGATTGTATCGAGGGGGTCCCAGATCCAAGTATAACTAATGCATTTAAAAATTTTGCCCTTACAATAGCAGAGTCTCTTGCCTGGTACCTGAATCTTTCCTCTTGTTTGTAGGAGAGGTCATGCTCTTCATCAATAATTATAAGCCCCAGGTTGGGAAGCGGGGCAAAAAGTGCTGATCTAGTGCCTATTACCAAGTCAATTTCCCCTTTAGCTATTTTTATCCATTCATCGTATTTTTCGCCCCTTGAAATAGAACTATGGAGGATAGATATTTTATTCCCAAGGCGTGCCTTAAATAGAGATGCTAATGAAAAAGTAAGGGCAATCTCAGGCACCATTAAAATCGATTGCCGACCCAAAGCAATGCAGGCCAAGATGGCATGGTAATACACCTCTGTTTTTCCACTACCGGTTACTCCATGTAAAAGATATGTATAAAAACTATGGCTTTTGAGTTTTTCGGTTATTTTTTCTAATACCTCTTTCTGTTTTGTGTTTAGCGAAGGCGGCACGGGGAAATTGAAGATTGCTTGACTTGGCAAGGTCCTCGCAACTGTTTTAAGCGATTTTTCCAGGTAGCCCTTTTTAACCCATTTATCAACCAGGTAAGAACCGTTGGAAAATTTGTTCTTTATTTCCTTTAGCGGCAGATGCTTTTTTTTAGCAAATATTTCTAAAAATTCAGATTCATTTTTTGCGCCCTTCATCTCGTTGAGGTTAATAAGGGTAAAATCTGCGCTTTTGTTTGCGCTGATAAATACCTTTTTTAGAGGCCCAACGCTATCCAGGAATTCCCTTGAGGACATATCAAAAACATTGATGACTTTGGCGTTCAGGCCACCAGGCAAAGACATTTTGATTATGAGACCTATCGGATAATGATAATAGTCGGCAAGCCATTCAAAAAAATCAACGATATCTGGGTGAAAAAGGGGGTAATCATCTATTATGTCAAGAATATTTTTTAGGCCTTTTCTATTTTCAACCGACATAACCCTTAGTATGTAGCCCGTTAGCTTGCGCGTAGAAAAAGGGATAAGCACCCTTTTTCCAACAGCCACTTTTTTAATGAGATCACCATTGACTGTATAGGTGAAGATTTCTCTCACGGGGAGAGATACGGCAACATCCAGGTATATTGTTTCTAAGCCTTTGATCATCGTCATAAAAATAGTTTTTTATTCAGAGATGTCTTTTTTCAATTTATTTTTAATGACGGATACGTCAAAAAGATACAAGTCCAATGGCAAGTTTATACTGATATCTCTGACAGTGTATTCTTTCTTGATGCCGTTATGCAGATGTATGACCTTATGTGGATAGAAATTGTTTTCCATTGTGTCTTTATAGTCAGAAAAAATAAAAAGAGAGCTATTGTCTTTTAGTAAAAGGGGCAAGAAAGAGCTTTTGGCAACAATAAGTTTAGGGCTTGCATCGTTCCTATCTCCAATCAGGTAGGATATTTCACCTTCATGCCTTGTTAAGGTTGTTTTTTTTGTATTTATCCCAAGGTCCTCAAGATAATTTAATATTCTTTGGTTATCCTGATCCATAAAAATAAAATAGTAAGGAAGGATACTTTTACCTTCACTATAATTAATTATTCCATTGACGATGCTTAAGCTGATCTTACCATTATTAATTCGAATACTTTTATGCATAGGGCCAAAAATCTCAGACCTGTGGAGATCAGGAGATACTGCATAGATTATATTTTCAACTGAATTTTTGGGCTCTTGGCCGGTTTCAACGATATGATTGATTTGTTTTATCTTCAGTGTTTTGACTGAGGAGTATCTATCGGTCATTAATTCTATGATTTGATTTGCAGGTATGATGTACGCAAAGGAATTAAAGGAATAAAAAAAAACGACGAGTAATAATACAACTCCTGCATACTTTGATTTTTTTACTATTTTCATAATACCACTCTAATCTAAAATAGTGATGTTGAGGTTATTGACTATTCCACGTAAGGCTGAATATTCAGCCGTTTTTATCTGTAACTATTTTATTCAGTCAAAAATTTTAGCGTAACTCATAGTCCGGTTTCTTCATTGTTTTTGAGTTTTGCATTTAATACCCCTGAGCTGTTTGAATTTGCTAATTTGGTAAGAGAACCTTTTCGGGCACATTTTTTTCGTTCCGTTCGGTTAGCATAGTACTTCAGGTTTTCTCTATATATTAAAGCTGATTTATTATTTTAGAGATTAACAGTAAGAATTGCCTCTTTATTTATTAAAAATTAATTATAACAGTATAAAATTAATAGAAAGTCTTGACACTTGTAAAAATTTAAATTATTATATATATAATTTATTTAAATAGAATACTTAATTATATATAATAATGAGGAAAAAATGTCCGACTATATTTTTTGTGCAAGAAAAAAAAATAACCCACGCATTAATGTCAGGGTATGCCAAACAAAATGCATATTTAGGGATAGTTGCAAGGACTTCTTGGCTTACAAGGAAAAGGTTGGTGATAAAGCACCGCTTTTTAATCCAGGGTTGATCGTGCCGCCCCTTTTAAATCCCATAACATCGAAAACCTAGATTAGTTTTTATTTGCCCTGGCGTAATAGGCTTTATTAGGTTAAAAAATAGCTTTTTTACCTTCTAAGGACTCTATTTAATATAAAGGGCATACCTGAATGGTCTATCCATTCAATAGTTTTAATGCGCTATATTTTCAACCACTAACATTCCTACTAAGACCTTATATTTTTCGCACAATCTTTGAAACAAGGAAAAAACGAGAGGGTCTTGCTCTTAATCCGCGTTGTTTCAAGGCAATAAGGCTCGCTTTACAGTAAAAATAGCATCTCTCAACACTTGTTTAGTGACCACCTTGTATGGCAGGCTTGATAATAGTTGTACGCTTGTTTTAATATGCCTTATGTATTATTGCCTTATTCTTAGATTTCAGGGTCTTCTAAAATAAACCCCTTGTTTATAATAACCTTTAAATCTTTTCTAACAATTATTCCATATATTATTAAAGGATCAATATCTATTTTGATTGCCTGCGAGAGACTATAATGCATATAGCATTCAATTTTTGAGCTTTTTGATAATAGGTTGTAAAAACCTAAGAAAGTATATTATCTTTATAAATACCTAATGTCAAAAAAATGTTGTCCTTTTAAATAAACGAAAAAAGTTTTTTATCTTTAGCCTGGAAACCATTTTATAAATACTTACAATAAGTTTATTCTTCTCAGCTGAAATTATACGCCATATGTCAGGAGGTAAAGTAGTAACATTTATTTTGCACTATCTAAGCTTAAACCCAGATTATGCAGTAGCCACCTACGGCGGCCTGAAAAACCTTGTCCCGCCTTTGGCGGGATTGCTTCTCAACATATTTACTAGTATGCCTTCGGCGCAAAATCGTTGCAAGTTCGCGTTTCGCTGAGGTTTTTCAACCCTCGTGAAGATGCCTACTGCATAATCTGGGTTAAAATCTTCCCAAAATTTTTGAATTGATAATGGCTTTAATGTATTTTAGTAGTTTTTTATTGATATATATTTCATATTGGAATATTATAAAATTGTATATAGGAATTTTACGTCATGTCATTTAAACTCGAGCCAGATTGTGCCCTCCTCGGGATACTCATGAATAAACCAAAGCATGGCTATGAGGTGGAGGCATATCTTTCATCTGAGATGGACCAATTTTGGCATCTTAGTATGAGTCAAGTATACGCCCTGTTAAAGAGAATTGAGAAAACCGGCCTTGCTGTATCAAGCGAGCAAAAACATGGCAATAGACCAAATAAAAGGGTCTTTTCTATTACAGAGACTGGAAAAGAAAAATTCTTTGAGTGGGTTTATTCCCCTGTAAAACACGTGCGTGACTTGCGGGTAGAGCTTTTAGCAAAGCTTTTTTTTATAAAAGAGCTAAAACTTGCCGGAGGTTTTTCGTTTATTGAAAAACAGGTTGATGTACTTGAAGACAAATTGAGTTTGATAGAAAGATCAAAAGGTAGAAATCAGGATGAATTTCAAGTCCTTTTATATTCTTACAAGATTGGTCAAATCAGATCTGCTCTTAGCTGGTTAAAGGAGTGCGAGGCTTATTTTTATTCAGATAGGCTAAAATGATAAAATCCATCCCAGGTATTCTATTGGCCTCAGGTTTGTCCACACGTTTTGGCTCTGAAAAACTTCTAGCCCATCTTCCAACAGGCGAGAGACTTTTAGAGAGATCACTCAAGATACACCTACAAAGTAAAATTGCACCACTTGTGATAGTAATTTCCCCAAAGCTGGCGAAAATTATTTTAAAAGACAGGGACTTTCTTCATGTTTATCGATTAAGGGCCATGGAATATGGGGATTCTTGGTATAGCTTTGAAAGTGAGTGGGGTAATGGGCGCTTAATTATTAATAAGGATTTTCAAAAGGGAATTTCCTCTTCTTTACGTAAGGGCCTGTTTTGTCTTGAGGACGAGGAAAAGGATAAGGGGCTATTAGTTTCCCTTGCAGACCTGCCTCTCTTGACATCAGGGGAGATTGATTTTCTTATTGACCAATTTCTGATAAAGCCTGATGGGATCTTGCTGCCTGTATACGAAAAACTTCCAGGTCACCCAGTTATTATTGATTTTAAAAGATTTAAGGATGATATTTTAACGATTAAGGGAGATGTTGGATTGAGTGTTATCGTCAGAAAATACCCTGCGGCTGTAAAAAGGATGCCATGGGGGAGTAATTCAGTTATCCGAGATATAGACAATAAGGAAGATTTAGAGGAATTTAGAGGAGGTTACTTGGGATAGCACAACAGATAATACTGTGCAAAGTATTTTTACCAGCACCACAATCTTGGTAATCGCCATATTATTTTCATTCTAAGTCAAAAAAGGCTTTGGAATTGAGGAATATTGGTTGAGAAAACAGATAGATATATGCAGTAAGGATGATTTTTTATGATTAAATTACGCATTGAGGAGGCCATTGGAAAACCTTTGGCCCATGATATCACAAGGATTGTCCCAGGAAAAATTAAGGGGCCGGCCTTTAGAAGAGGTCATGTTGTAACTGCTGATGATATATCCCTATTGAAGGATATGGGCAAAAGTAATGTCTACGTTTTTGATATTGATAATGGATACATACATGAGGATGACGCCGCTAAGATGCTGGCTGATGCATTTCAAAGGGAAGGGTTTAGCCTTGAAGGTCCGAGGGAAGGAAGAATTAATATCAACTGCCAGGCTAAAGGGTTAATTAAAATTGATCTACATCTTTTAAAATATATTAACAGCTCAGACATAGTAATATGTTCAACTATTCATCAAAATACGGTTTGTCTAAAGGGAATGGCCGTCGCAGCTACAAGGATTATCCCATTGGCAGTTAAGCAATCAGTCTTTTTTCCGTTAGTAAGAGAAATAAAAGAAAAAGGGCCTCTCTTAAGAATAGTCCCATTTTCAAAAATAAAGGTAGGAATTATCGCTACAGGTGAGGAGGTTGCATCTGGAAGGACTGAGGACAATTCCTTTAAGGTGCTGTCACCAAAAATTGAAGCCCTTGGCGGAACAATTGTACAACAAGAAAAATGCCATGACGTAAAAGAGGAAATAGCCGATTCTATTACAGATATGTATGAAAATGGATGCGATGTCATTATAACGACCGGGGGGCTTTCTGTAGATGCAGATGATGTTACGCTTGAGGGAATAGCAATGTCTGGTGCAAAGCTCATATCCTATGGGTCCCCAATCCTTCCAGGGGCCATGTTTGCTCTCGCCTATATGAATGATGTTCCCATCCTTGGCATACCTGCTGCACTTTATTATTATAAAGCAACAGTGCTCGATTTGTTTCTGCCCAGGGCCATGAGTGGAGATATTATAACTAGAGATGATATTATTAACTTGGGGCATGGCGGCTTATGCGTGAACTGCCCGGTTTGTAATTACCCTGTTTGCCCTTTTGGTAAGGGGGCTTAGTGAGCATACTTTTAAACAGATTTATAGAAGAAATGAAAGGGATTATTAAACGTCACTCATTTGAGGGTGAGATGGTTTTGGTTTATGCGCGGCCGCTCACTGCTGAAGAGGCCATAGGAAACCCGGTGCATAAAGATTATCCATTGCTTAAAGGGAAAGAGCGAATAATGGAGGCGGTTTTTCAGGGTGTAAGTGGCCATGCCTATTCAGATCACACTGGCAATTTTTCTGGCAGTATTGAACAGGTTATCAACCTACCAATGGACAATAATTTTCACAGGGCCTTAGTAATATCTACATCCAATGCTATTTTAAGAAGCCTTGGCATTATCAAAAAAAGCCGCCATTGCAAGGATGATGACCCGGTTAAATGCGCTAAATATTTAGTAGACGCGATTACCCGGTTTTCTCCGAAACATATATGGATGATAGGCCACCAGCCAAGGCTTTTGGAGGAGATATCAAAAAATTTTGATGTACGGATTACAGACAGAGATCCGGATAACATCGGAAAAGTAAAGTCAGGAATTCTTATTGAGGATCCTGAGGAATTTAAAGGCATTATAGAGTGGTCAGATTTTATTTTTGCTACCGGCACAACAATAGTAAATGATACTATAGATAGCTTTTTAGCGGATCTTCCAGTGATGTTTTACGGGATAACAATAAGTGGGGTAGCGAATATTTTGGGTCTAATGCATTTTTGCCCATTAGGGAGATGAAGTATGATAAACTGTATTTATAAATACTATCTAAATATCTTAATCAATCACGGTATTAAATAACAAGACCCTTGATAAAGCATAGCTGATTGGTGTAGTAATCATAATAAAGTGTAGTGCAAGAAATACAGCAGGATTTAAAGCCGGGTTCTTAACTCAGGATGTACGGTTTTTTATTATAAGGCTCAAAATATGACCTAAATTTGACCCCTGGGGTTTCTAGGTAGTATAAATGTTTAAATACGGGTTTGACTATGAGTAAAAGGCCATTAGTTGGAGTAGTAATTGGGAGTCTATCCGACAGTGATACAATGAGCGCATGTGAGGACATGTTAAAAAAATTGGATATAGGATATGAGCTGGTCGTCTCTTCAGCCCATCGAACACCTGAAAAAACGAGGGATTATTCCATTAATGCAATATCAAGGGGGATAGAGGTTATAATAGCAGGGGCTGGCTGGGCAGCACATTTGGCCGGTTCCTTGGCCTCTTACACGACACTACCCGTTATAGGTGTACCTATTGATTCCTCGCCACTTGCTGGAATAGATTCATTGCTATCAACTGTGCAAATGCCGCCAGGCGTTCCCGTAGCCACCATGGCAATAGGTAAAGGGGGCGCAAGAAATGCTGCTGTATTCGCAGCCCAGATACTTGCCTTAAAATACCCTGAAATTGAAGAAACCTTAAAGGTATATAAAGAGGAAGTTAAAGGCAGACAAAAGGGTAGATGAAGGTTGAGCAATGTTGCGAGAATAGATTCATCCGAATCCCTTAAAAAAGCCTTAGATCGTGCTTCAAAGATCTTAAGGGAAGGCGGCATTGTTGCCTTTCCTACTGAATCTTTTTATGGATTGGGTGTCGACGCTACTAATCCGGAGGCTATAAGAAAACTGTACAAGTTAAAAAAAAGAGATAAAGATTTGCCCTTACTCATTTTGATTCCGTCCTGTAATGAACTTTCTAGATACACAAGTTCTATCCCAATACAAGCGAGAATAATAGGAAAAGCTTTTTGGCCAGGTGGAATAACAATGGTTTTTAGGGCCCGCCCTATTTTGCCGGCAGAATTAACAGCCGGCATGGGGAAGGTGGGCATAAGAGTATCAAGCCATCCAATAGCCAACAGACTTTCGCAAGCGGTTGATTTTCCTATCACGGCTACGAGCGCTAATCTTTCCGGTACGCCACCCAGCACACGTGCTGATCAAGTTGCAGAACTTTTTGGAAATGACCTGGGCCTTATAATAGACAGTGGGGTTACAGAGGGTAAAAATGCGTCTACTGTGATTGATGTAACAGTTAATCCTCCTGTTATTATTCGGGAGGGTATTATTAGCATGGAAAAAATTATAAATAGAGGCATATTAGTTACAAAACCATTTTATTTTGAGCGTAAAGTCTAACCAAAAAAAACAATAAGAGTACATTTAACCTCTTAATTGCCCGATTAACCATATATATTGTAGTTTTGAAAAGACCTTACATGAAAAAAACAAAAATTTTTGTAATTACCGGCCTTTCGGGTTCTGGAAAAACTACGGCGATAAATGCCATAGAAGATGCAGGTTTTTTCTGCATAGATAACCTGCCTGTAGTTTTATTGCCCAAGTTTTTGGAACTTAGAAGGGAAACTGATTCTGTTATAACGAAATTTGCGCTTGTTATGGATATGAGAGAGAAAGGCTTTCTCCAGAACTATCAGCACATTTTTAGTAAACTTAAGGAAGAAGGATATCTATTTGAAATAATCTTTCTTGAGACATCTAAAGAGGTTTTGCTCAGAAGATATAGCCAAACCAGGAGAAAACATCCCCTTAGTGATGGGGGGGGGACTATAAAGGGAATTGAAAAAGAGATAGAGGAATTAAAAGAATTAAGGGGAACTGCGGACCTTATAATCGATACTTCAAACTATAATGTCCATGAATTGAAAGAAGTTGTATTGAATCATCTTAAAAAGGCAATTCCTGAAAGACAAATGATAATATACATCCTGTCATTTGGTTTTAAATACGGAATACCCCACGATGCAGATATCCTTATCGATGTTAGGTTTCTGCCGAACCCATATTTCGTTCAAAGGTTAAAAAATCTTGATGGCACTCACGAGGAGGTTCGAAAATATATTGAGAAATGGGAGGAAACAAAAATTTTTCTAGATAAATACCTCGATTTACTTAAATATATGATACCTTTGTATAAGAAAGAGGGTAAAACGTCGTTGACTGTTGCCATAGGATGCACAGCAGGGATTCATAGATCCGTAAGTATAGCAGAGCTGATCTATAGGGACATAAAAAGAAAGAAAAAATATGTTAACCTAACACATAGAGATATTGAACTTGATAGATAATGAAAGAGCCTGCGGATACCTTAAAAATTAAACAGCTCATTAATAAAGGCGTAATAATCAAAAACCCTGATGCTGTAGCTATAGGGGAGGATGTCTCTATTGATAGGATATCAGGCGACGGGGTTACCATACACGCAGGTTCAAAAATTTTTGGTCCAAAAATCTTGATTATGGATGGTTGTGAAATAGGCTATGAGACACCCGCCACGATAGATAATTGCCAGATAGGTGCCAATGTTAATATCAGGGGGGGTTTTATTTCCCAATCAACATTACTAAAAAATGTTACTGTGAGATCAGGTGCCGATATCAGGGAAGGTTGCTTGCTTGAGGAGGAGGTTAGATGCGCGCATACAGTAGGCCTTAAGCAGACTGTCCTGTTCCCATTTGTTACCCTTGGAAGCCTTATTAATTTTTGTGATTGCTTTATGTCCGGAGGTACCGGCAGAAAGAATCATAGTGAGGTCGGAAGCTCTTATATTCATTTTAATTACACACCGGATCAGGATAAGGCGACGCCGTCTTTGATAGGAGATGTACCTAATGGGGCTATGCTAAAGCAGAGGCCAATCTTTTTAGGTGGCCAAGGGGGTTTAGTTGGACCAAGCAGAATATGGTATGGCACAGTTATAGCAGCAGGAACAATTTACAGAAAAGATTTTCTCAAGGGAAATGGTATGCTTTTTTCCGGCGGAAATATAAGGAGAAAACAAACCCTTTATCCGGATCTTTATCAGGGTATCAAGAGGATCATTTATAATAATATTAATTATATATCGAATATTATCACCCTCCATAGATGGTATATGGATATTCGGTATCTTTTTTTTGGCGCAGGTGAAATGAACATGGCCCTTTTTAAGGGAGCAACAGAAAAAATCCGCATGATTATAGCTGAAAGAATACATAGGCTGATGGAGTTATCAGAAAAAATGCCCCAATCTCTTAAAGTATACAAAGAGGTAATGAAAGGGCATGCACTTCAAAAGCAGGAACAGTTGAGACTGGATTTCTATGAACAATGGCCGAATATAGAACAATTTCTAAATGACTGTTACAAGAGGGAGGGAGACCTTCAAAAAAGGGATAGATTTATTGATTCAGTACAAAAGGGGATAGAAAAAAACGGGAAAGATTATATTGGGGTTATTACAAGCTTAGAAAGCTCTGAAGCAAATTTAGGCGTAGAATGGCTTCAGGGGCTTGTCGATGAAATCAACAGTAAGGCCTTGAGTTTTATCCCTTCCTTTGGGTCTTGAAGTTTCAAAAGGCTCGAAGGCTTGGAGATAAAGAGTATTTCCCCTGCTACTTATGATACACTAGCTTTGAAAATTGCCTTAAGACATTAAAATGACTCAGGTATCTTATTGGATGCTTATCTCATATTGTTCAAGATTAAAATTTGATTTTCCAATAATTATTATCTGGCGGTTTATTTGCTTTTCTAATTCCATTATAAATGTTCTTTCTTCCTCCTTGAGGGTGCTTTCAATTTCGGTGTTTACTAAAAGATAAGCCTTGCCTTTTTCTCCAGGACATATCTCCCGTTCTAAATCCCTAAAAATGTCATGGCATATTGTTGCATTGGATTTAATCCGACCTTTCCCTTCACAATATGGACAAGATTTAGTTAAGAGGAAATTGATATCTTTTCTCGTTCTCTTTCGTGTCATTTCAATAAGCCCGAGCTCCGACATTCCAAGCACGGTTGTCTTAACCCTATCCTTTTCCAGGGCCTCTTTTAAGGCGAGGAATACCCTCTCTTTATTTGTATCTTTTGACATGTCAATAAAATCGATTACAATCAGTCCTCCAATGTTCCGGAATCTAAGCTGATACGCAATTTCCTTAACCGCCTCAAGGTTTGTCTTTACAATGGTGTCTTCGGGGCTCCTTTTTCCTACATAACTACCTGTATTAACATCTATTGTTGTCAAGGCCTCTGTTGTTTCGATGATAATATATCCACCAGATTTTAACCATATTTTTTTATCTAAGGCACTGTTTATTGCCGTCTCTATGCCAAAGGCATCGAATAATGGTTCTTTTCCTTTATATAACTCAACAGAGCTTTTAAGGCTGGGCGAGAATGTATCTAAAAATTCCATTATAGATTGGTATTCCTTGCTTGAATCTATGACCAATCTGTCGACCTCCTTTGTAAAAAGATCCCTTACAGCCCTTAATATTATAGTTAGCTCCTTGTGGAGAAGGCTTGGGGCAGAGGAACGTTCCCGTTTTTTTTGAATACTTTCCCACAATGTTGTTAAAAACTCTGTCTCAAACTTTAATTTTTCCCTTGTTATATGCTCACCAGCTGTTCTTATTATGAAGCCCGAATTAGGCTGCCTTATTTCTTCCATAAGTTTCCTTAGCCTTGTTTTTTCTTTTTCATCAGTGATTTTTCTGGAGATACCAATGTGGCTAACAGTGGGCATAAAAACAAGGTGGCGCCCGGGAATAGTTATATGTGAGGTCAGTCTGGCACCTTTGGCACCTATAGGTTCTTTTGACACTTGAACCATAATGTTTTGACCTTCCTTAAGAAGGTCCTCTATGTTCACATCGCAAGACTTAAAGGATTGTATCCCTGGATAGAAAACATTTTCCGGGTTATTGTCTTCATACTCCCCCTGCAGAATAAGTTGCTCCAAATAATGAAAGTCATTATAGGTATCTGTAACATACAAGAATGCCGGCTTATTTATACCAATATCAACAAAGGCTGATTGTATTCCAGGCAGCACACGAAGGACCTTTCCGAGATAAATATTGCCCACAAGGTCCTGTCCCAAATCTCTTTTTACATATAACTCAACAACGGTTTTATTTTCTAGCAAAGCAACCCTTGTTTCGTAGGGTTTGGCATTAATTAGTAGCTCATTAATCATTTTTTAATCTCATAAAATCAAGCATTTAGTTTTTAAAACGTCAAGTTCGTTAGTCTCTTTTTCGGATAGGGAAAATATCGTTTTTATAATCTCCAATGGTTTTAACTCTGGGCCATTTCCATGTGTTAAGATTAATTCCAATTTGTTATCAGACAACAAATAAAGTCCTTTAACCTGGGATCTTATGTCTACAGCCCTTATATCATTTTTTCTGATTTGGTTTACAAATAAAGAGTCCAATTTTAAAAAATTATCAATATTGATTTTATTGAAAAGCCCATCTGTCTTTACGTGAAAAACACTTTCCTTAACCTTAGGGGGCGGTGTATTAATTGGTATTTCTTCGATAGAGATGATCTTTATTCCTAATGACAGCTCTTTGTTAAGTGTTTCATTCATAGAAACTTTAGAATTAAAGGTCTGGAAGTCCATTACCTCTTCCAGGCTTTTCATTCCTACCGGCAGTGCGATAGCAAAAGATATCTTTGGTGTAGGGTGATATCCTTTTGAGTAGACAAGGCTAATCCCCGCCCTCCTGAATGCCCTTATAAACACCCTTAAAAGCTCTAAATGACTGAGATAACTGGCCTTTCTTAGTTTAGCGAAGGTAATCCTGTATTTTTTTATAGTTTTATCTGATATTTTTTTTACAAGAGGTAAAGCTTCATTATCAAATTCGGATACCTTTTTATTCAGTACAAGGGATGAATACGGCCTTTCGCATACACCACAATCAGTGCAACGATCTCTGCAATCAGGGGTTGTTTCTGCATTGATCGCCTTTTTCCATTCCTTCAAAAGGAATTCTTTAGATACGCCTGAGTGTATATGGCCCCAGGGTAATATTTCATCATAATCCCTGTTTCTATAAAGGTAGAAATCCGGTTTCAGCCCACACTTTTCCATGGCCTTTTTCCAGATAGTTATATCAAGGTGTTCGCTCCAACTATCGAAATGTGCACCCTGTTGCCAGGCTTCAACCAATGCGCAAGTTAGTCTTCTGTCACCCCTCGAAAAGATACCTTCCAGCCAACTTGCCTCTGGACTGTTCCATTTTACCTTGGCCCTGTGACTGTTGAGTCTTTGTCTGATATAATTAATCTTCCTCCTGCTTTCTTTAAGCTCGACCTGGGGTAGCCATTGAAAAGGTGTATGGGCTTTAGGGACAAAAGAGGCTACACTTACATTCAATGAATGCCCCTTACCTCCTCTTGGCGCAATTTTTAAGATTCTTTGACTTAAATCAATTATTGCATCAAGGTCATCATCTGTCTCAAAAGGGAGCCCTGTCATGAAGTAAAGTTTTATGAGGCTCCAGCCACCCTTAAAAATCTGTATAGATGTATCTAATATCTGTTCATCAGTCAGCCCCTTATTGATAATATCTCTAAGCCTTTGGGTGCCAGCCTCTGGGGCAAGGGTAAAGCTGGTTTTTCGAACTTTCTTTATTTCCTCCATTAAAGGAGAAACAGCCGTATCAAATCTTAAAGATGGCAAGTTGATTGCGACATGTCTGTCTGCAAATTTTTCCATGAGTGCCTTCAGCAATGGGGTTATAGAACTATAATCTCCTGAACTCAGGGAAAGTAAAGATAGATCTTCAAAGCCTGTTTCATTTAAACCTTTTTCAGAGGTGCTAATTATGCCATAAGGGTCCCTTTCACGAATAGGCCTATAAATCATTCCTGCCTGGCAAAATCGGCATCCCCTGCTACATCCCCTTGCTATTTCAACAGTGAATCTATCATGAATCAAGCCTGTGTGCGGAACTATTTGTTTCGATGGAAACGGATGTTTATCTAAATCAGGGATTATTGACTTTTCGACATGGGCATAACCCTTGATAACGGGATTAATGCCCTGTATGCTGCCGTCTTTATGATAATGTATTTTGAAAAAGGAAGGAATATAAATGCCCTTAAGTAAAGACAATGACTTTAACAAATTGAGTTTAGTCCTTTTTACATGTGACTTCCAGTCCTTTACTGCCTGACAGATAGATAGCGTTACCTCTTCACCATCTCCTATAACAATAGCATCGAATATATCGGCAACTGGTTCCGGGTTGAAACATGCCGGGCCACCTGCTATAATTAATGGGTCCAAGTTGCCACGCCTTTTAGACAAAAAGGGGATATTTGAAAGAGAAAGCATTGATAAAACATTTGTATAGCATAATTCATGCTGTAAGCTAAAACCAACAATATCGAATTCGAAAAGGGTTCGGCCTGTCTCTAAAGATGTAAGCAAAATAGCTCTTCTTCTTATCTCAGCCTCCAAATCTACCCATGGTGCGAAAACCCTTTCGGCAGCAATCCAGTCTTCAGAGTTTAAGATTTGATATAAAATCTTTAATCCTACATGAGACATTCCGATTTCATATACATCCGGGAAGGCTAAGGCTACGGATACATCCGTGCAAGAAAAATCCTTTTCTATAGAGTTTATCTCTCCGCCCAGGTACCTGCTTGGTTTTGATATTTTAGAAAACCAGGGTTCTTTATATAAGTTTATTCCCATAATAGATATTAAATGAAATACAGTGGTAAGAAGGAGCTAATTAAAAAGAGCTCATTTAAGCATTCTTAATTACTGCAAAAACTTTTTCCTGTTTTTTACCCCGACCGCAGAAAGCCACGGCTTTAGCCGTGGATGAATGCGCCTATAGTCGGGATGTCGCACCACTAAGCCCCCGCCGTTCGCGAAGCGAATCGGCGAAACCAAGTGGTGCCACGGGCTTGCCCGTGGGGCTCCACTGAAATATCACGTTTGTTTAATTCTAAAGTTTCCTCTGATAGTAACCTTTAACAACCTTAAAACAGGCCCTATCATTATTTCCTGTACTTTATCCGCCTGAGTCATTTGCAGTACTTATAGAAAATGGAAGCATGATAATTATTGCAGCGCCTCGAGTTGGTAGATTTTGGCTGTATACCTTGCCATTCAAGCTATCGATAATTTTCTTTACAATCGCAAGGCCTAAACCTGATCCGCCTTCTTTAGTTGTGGAAAATGGTTTAAACATATCCTTCATTAGCTTAGATTGTATTCCAGGTCCAGTGTCCTCTACTGTTATTTTTGCTGAATATGTTGATTCACCATTCAAGTTGGTTTGCATTATTTTATCTGTCGTTACACGTATGAGTCCACCATTGGGCATTGCTTCATAGGCATTGAGAAAAATATTCCAGAGTACCTGCTTAATCTGTTGCGAGTCAGATATAATCTCTAATTCACTGAAAAATGTTGTCTCTATGTCCAATTGCTGAATCATTTTTTGACTGTTTTTAAAAAGTTGGAGCGTGTCTAAGATTAATTCATTGAGCTTAAATTTTTCCAATTTTTTCTTTTGGGGCCGAGCGAACTGTAAAAAATCCTCTATAAGATGGTTTAGTCTGTCTATTTCCCGCAAAACAATATCCATTAGTTTTTTGTTTATTGTACTGGTGTCATTTGGCTTACTAATGTTTAATAATTGTATTGACCCGCTTATTGATGCTAAAGGATTTCTTATCTCATGGGCCATTCGCGCTGCCAACTCTCCAATCATCGCTAAATTTTCCATTCTCTTTATATCGCGCTCCATTTCAGTAAGTCTTGTAGTGTCCTGGAATACGAATATTTTACCCTTTTTGATATCATTCTGACCTTTTAGGGGTGAAATATTTAAGAGGAGTTCAAGTGGCATGCCATCAGTCCCTTTATAAGAAATGTGACTGAAGTCATTTGATCTATTTTGACTCAAATAAGACCTTAAAAAAGGCATAACATTAGCAATGGGCTGAAGTATTGCATCTTCACTGTTAATATCAAATATAGTTTCCGCTCCTTTATTGAAAAGAATGACTTTGCTATTTTCATCTACGGCAATAAGTGCAGATGATACGCTTTGAATTATATTTTCCTTAAGCATTTCTAAATTAGCTATATCTTTTTGACTGGCCTTTAGCTCATTTTTGCCCCTTCTAATCTGTTCAGACAAAAAGCTACTTAAACAAGCCACCAAATAAAAGGCAGTTGTGTTTACTAAGACCCTGTAAATAATTTCATTTATCAGATGCCTTTGGGAATAAAGTCCTTTGTAATTCATAGGGCTTATGAACCCAAAGTAGCTTAATACGAGGAGTGAACCGTATAAAACACTGCTAAAAGAGGCCGCAGTAATCCCGCCTCTGAGGTAAAGCAAGGTTCCGCCGGATATTATATTTAATATGTAAAGAAAGGAAAATATGCTTTCAAGCCCTCCGGTTGTGTATATAATGGCAGTTATAAATAAGGTATCTATTAAAATTTGAAGGTAGGCGAATTTAATAAGATCTTTTATGTGGTTTAGTGAAATCGCATACAAGAATGTCAAAAAATATATTATGGCTATTAGAAAGTAAAGAGTATTCAGTGTCTCTCCGAAATACGCCTTTGTTTCCCTAACCTGAATGATAACTGTTGCCCCTAAAAGAATAGATACAAAGGTTATCCTCAAAAACATTAATAGCTGTAGGCTGGGAAGAATTTCCCTTCGACCATAATCTGTAGTAATTTTAACCATAATTTACATTGCTGCGGCCATTTGGAATATAGGGAGATACATGGCAATTACTAAACCCCCAATAGACCCTCCTAAAAAAAGCATAAGGAGTGGCTCAAGCATGGATGTCATTGCGGCTACTGCAGCATCTACCTCATCGTCATAGAAGTCTGCTATTTTTGCTAGCATAGCATCTAAGGCACCTGTTGCCTCCCCAACAGAAATCATTTGAGCTACCATTCCC
>Ga0180433_10002654_pt1 | contig 27248 bp, 36 predicted proteins | sample SS_ome_8_FD_132980 | JGI IMG/M metagenome (GOLD analysis project Ga0180433, IMG submission 132980) | Hypersaline lake sediment archaeal communities from the Salton Sea, California, USA - SS_1_D_1 metaG | ecosystem: Environmental > Aquatic > Non-marine Saline and Alkaline > Hypersaline >... | reverse complement strand
TATCGCCCGGTCCGAGCAACAGTTAGCGCTAAGGAGGGTAAAATGACTGTAAATGCGAATAGAAACGGTAACTCCGACATTCAGTTTTACCTTGATGTGCTCAAATCCAATGAATGCCACTGCGGGCGGTATAAAAAACCGAAACACGCGCTTTGCTTCCGGTGTTACCATAAACTGCCCGTTGGCCTTCAAAAGGGGTTGTACTTGCTGGTATGCGGCGGATTTGAGCAGGCCTATGAGGATGCGGCGGCGCTTTTAATCGACAGATAGGATGATAGGGGGGGGTATGAAACTCCAGGATATGGGGATTAATCCCAAGGACAATGCGCACAATGGGCGGTTGACCGGGTTTGAATCCGCGTTTGTCTCCACCATGTGGGACCACTGCGGGCATGCCAATCGGATTCCGGCGGCGGCGCTGGCGGTCCGGTTTTACCGCCGGCGGATGGGGTATCCGGTAACACCGGACGAGGCCGCCCATATCGTAAAACGCTATAATGAATCGCCGGTTATGCAGGCGCAGCTGGACGAATGGAAACGCGATGTCCGCAGGCTCCATAATCATCTGGTGATGTCGCACGAGCATTTACCCATCATGTCCAAGGCAGGCCGGTTCGGCGGGTACTGGCTGGCGGAAACAGAGGATGAGGCGGAGGCGTTTTTTTATTCGTTCAGGAAGCGCGGGATGACCGGGCTTGTAAAGGCGAGTCGCGGCAAAAAAGCGGCCATGACCGAAATAGTAGAGCAGCTTACCTTTGATTTCGAGGAGTTAACCGACGCCACGGGAACGATTGTATCCGGGCCGGATACGAGAGGCACATCGGCGCCGGTTGCGGTGGTGGATGCGTTTTTAAAGCGTATGCTTGAAAACCCGGACCGGTACGCGGCGGGCCTCCGGATGATCGGTAAAAAATATGGCGGGGTGCTTCTTCCCCGCCGGCAGATCGATGCGATGCGTGAAAAGGCCGCCGAGCTATCGCGGCTGGTTGCCGAGATAATGTAAGGTCCTATGGAGACTGGTAAAATGAGGCTTATTTGCCCGTCATGCGGGGCGGCGGCGAGCGCGGATGCCTGGCAAAACGATGCGGTGATCCGCGAGGTGATAACGGCGATAACCCTTCTGCCAGAGCCGGTGGCGGTCCGCGTGTTGGGGTATCTGGCGCTGTTTCGGCCTGCGGGAAACCGGGGGCTCGACTGGAAAAAGGCGAAACGGCTGGTTTTAGAGATATCGGTGTTGGTTAAAAAACCGCATGTGCAGCGGGATAAAAAGCCCGCCCGCCCGGTTGACGATAAGATGTGGGCGGATGCGATGCGGCAGATCGTCGACCGGCCGCCCCAAAAATTACCCTTAAAATCACACGGCTACTTGACGGCGATGGTGTATGATTCGGCGGAGGCGGCGGATAAGCAGCGGGAAAAAGACCAGATCGCGCGCGAGCGAGCCGGCGCTTATCGGGCAGATGACGACCGGCGCTACAGGGAACCCTCCCATATTTTGTCGCCGGAGGAAATGCGGCGGATCCGCGAAAAACGAATGGGGCGTAAAAAATCGGAATCGGCCGCCGCGCCGGTTTTGCCGGGAGCGAAACAGGGTCAAAATGGTTGACAACCCCCGGCCAAATGAGCTATTGGCAAACGAGTGACCATAAAATAGGCATCTATATTCCAGTTTATTTATTATAAAGCATAAAAAAATTAGATAGGGGTGATTACCGGGGGATAATTCTCCCCCGGAACCGTTAAAGACAGCCCGATTTTCGTACGGTGTAAACGTATGGGGATCGGGTTTTTTTATCATCGGAAGCTAAAAAAGAAATAAACAATGCCTGACGAATCAAACATCCCGGAATTGATTAAAACCGGAACCGCCTATGCCGTGTCTTTGGGCGATCGCGACCTTAAATCTCATATTATTGTAGGCGCATCCGATAAGTTTGTCCCCAACATAAACGCAGGGAAATGGAATGATGAGGCATGGTTGAACATAAACTATGCCGCGATGGCGGTTACAGACGAAAAAGAAGTTCTTACCGACGAGAAACTATGCCTGACCGTCGGCGGGGTCAGTTTCGAAGCATGGGCCATAGACGACAAGTCGTTGGATATCAGGCTCATCTTTGCAAGCGCTCAGGACATCCCGGGTGATAAAAAACTGAGATTTAAAATAAAAGACAGCGGAAACCTTGAATATCATTATCAGCCGGAATTGACACAAGATGAACTTGATAATGGAGACACCCGGCAGGATAATGTTATCGGTTCTTATGCGGTTTATCTAAACAAGTGCAACAACGAATACAAAACCGGAAAGCTTTGCCATCTGTACAGATGGGAAGCGAGCGACGCAAAGGGCAAAAAAGTATGGTGCGGGCCGCTTGACATAGAAAACGGCGAGCTAATAATTCCCATCCCGGATGTTTCAGGGCTTGTATTCCCGATATCCTTTAAGGGCGCCGGCGACAATACGACTGTCGGCTATACCAGCGAACCCTCTTCGTCCCGTTTAGTCCCCAACCATGATTTGTATGCCTTCGGCGTGTTCGGCACCCCGGGTGACAACGGCACGTTGACCGCCATCGGCGCATGGATAAACGATTACGGAAATACATTTCAATTAGGGCTTTACGATGATAATTCAGGAAATCCGAATAATTTAATCGGTGAAACCGGGGAAATTACGGCAGCGATCGGCAAACGCCAGGCGTCACAATCGGCATCAGGCAGCATTGTCGGCGGAACAACCTATCATGTAGGGGTACAAGGTGCCGGAAACATATATATTTATTATGACGCCGGATCGGAAGCCTATAAATGGGAAGCTACCTGGTCATATGATTCCGGAGGGATGCCCGATCCATTCGGGTCTGTTGATTATACCGCAGGAAGCAAGAAAAACGGCGTGTGGTTTGAATATTCCGCATCCGGTGCAACGGCTTTATCATTTGACGATACCGCATCGGCAACCGAGATAGGCGATGTAGCGTTAAGTTTGATCCGGTCGTTTTCATTTAACGATGTATCCGCCGCATCGGAGATATCGGCTTCGGTGTTAACCGCCATCCGGGGGCTGGGCCTTTCCGATGCCGCATCGAGCACCGCCGTAACCGACGCCGCGCTTGCCGCCGTCCGGAAAATAAATATCAGCGACATCCAATCGCCCACCGGAATCGTGCAGGCGGCCATCGACCGCATCCGAGGCCTCGGCATTTCCGATTTGTCGGTGGAGACCGAGGCCGCCTCGGCGGCGCTTGACTTGATACGGGCACTGACGTTATCCGACGTATCGGCCCCATCGGAAATCACGAGCGCAGCGCTATCCGCCATCCGGCAGGTGCTTATAGATGACGTCTCGGCCGCCACGGATATAACCGATTGCGCGGTGTCCGCCGGGATCACCCTCGGCATCACCGATGTGGCCTCACAATCCCAGGTGGCGTCGGTGGTGTTAAACGCCGTGCGCGCGCTGGCCGTTACCGATGTAAGCGTCGCCGCGCAGGTGCTGGACGCCGCAATGGCGGTTTCCGGCGAAATGACCGTCGCCGACCTGTCATCCGAAACAACGGTCACCGGTCTTTTGCTTACCCGGTGCCGGGCCATCGGCATCGATGATATTTCCGTAATTTCGCAGGTGGCCGGGATTATCGCCACCGCTGTTCGCCGACCGGCGTCGGTGGATGTCGCCACCGCATCACAAATAAGCAGTGTCGCCCTAACCGCGATCCGGGGTCTGTCATCGTCGGCAGTGTCGCTTGCCACCGAAATCACCAATGTTTTAATGACCGCCATCCGCCGGTTGTCGGCGATCGATGCGGCCTCCGATGCGGAGATCACCCATGTGGTGTTAACCGCGCTAAGGCCCCTTGGGTTTTCGGATATATCGGCATCGACAGCGGTTACCCAGCTGGTGCTGACCGTTGTATCCGAGGCGTCGTTTCTGCTATCCGATGTGGCGGCGATCTCGCAGGTTTCCGGGGTGTCGCTTATAAATGTGGGGCCGTTCTTGCTGCCGTCTCGGCTGTTCGTCGTCCCCGGCGAAAACCGTTTCGTTGTCATACCCTATGAAAATCGGTTTGCCGGGGTGAGTTGATGGCGGTTATTCATATCAAACCCAAAAACGTGATCGTGCCGCTAAACATCGCATTCGAACTACGAAAGGTTTTAGATGATAAATACCGTAAAGGACCGGAAAAACCTGTACATGACGCTGACGAACCTCGATCTGGTGGGGAATTTGAAACCCCTTCTTGAAAAGGGAGGCTATATCCTTCGCCCGTCCGATTCGAAATTCGTGCCGCGCACCGTATCCGTCGGTTGGGACGCGCCGTGGGTTTATGTGCAATCGGAGCCGACGGCCAGGTGCGACCTGTACCACCGGGTGTTTTATAACATTCTGGGGCACATCCACACCTATTGCCGGAGCTGCTGGAAAATAGTCGTGAGGCCCGAAACCGTGGTTCAGTTGTTTGATTTGTATGAACTTCAGAAAGAAATGGGAGTTCCATGCAAATGCGGTATCGAGCTTAGAAACACCGTGGGCGGCCTGTATGGCGGGTATTTTTACACCCGGTCCAAGGCAGACGGCCTGAGCAGGTATGATGAGGTCAGAAAACTTGTGGATCAAGCGATCGAGCCTGGCGTGTCCGTGATTCTAAAACGGTACTGTACGGAATTTGAGTTAGGCGGCGACGGGGGCATCGCCGGCCAGGGGCCAAGCGATCAGGTGCCCGACACCACGCCCGAAGAACAGGCGATGGAAGCCTATGTCGAGGCCCATTTCCCGAGAATCGGCGCCCCAGGCCAGCAGCCCAAGCATTTGGTGGCGGCTGTTTTGCGGCGGTGGATTCATTTTGCCTACGCCCACGGGGACGCCACTTATAAAACGTTTACCGACGGAAACGCCCTGTTTCCGGACTATATTACATATCACATCAAACAAACACAGGAGAACAGCTATGGCGCTAATTGCAGACAACGTATTTGACGCGGCCTTGGCGTACATAAAAACAAACGGCGTCGAGGCGGAGGTTCAGACCTCCGCCGGGTCGCCGCTGGTAAATTCGATTACGCTTAATTCCGGAAACTACGGATCCCCGGTTAATAACAGCGGGGTCGGCGGCGGGCGAAAGATCGAGTGCTTGTCCTCGTCTGCCAGCGACATGAAAAACATCTCGGTCAATTCCGCCGGAAGCGCCGCCAAGGTGGCGATTAAAAACGCCTCGGCAGCGGTGCTGGTGGAGGCGTCTATTACGAGCGCGCCCGTATCGATAGGGGCCAGTGATCAGGTCAATTTGGGCACGTTTAGCGTGATCTTGAAAGACCCCTCATAAGCGGATCGGAACATGACCTATTTCCGAAAAGACCCTGATGCCGTGCTCGATTACGGGTTTGACTGGTCGGACTGGCTGTTCGACGGGGACGCCATCGCATCGTCTGAATGGACCGTGCCGGAGGGGCTCACCAAGGACAGCCAAAGCAAAAGCGACACCGTTACTACCGTGTGGCTTTCCGGCGGATCGGTCGGAGCCGACTATGACATTACAAACCACATCGCCACCACCGACGGCCGGGAGGATGACCGGACCATGACCATATCCGTAAGGCAGAGGTAGATGGTGGATAAAGGAGGCCATGTGACCGAAACACAGGACCCATATCTTACGCAGCACCCGGCATCCGGGCATTTTGCCTATGCGGTTAAAAAACTGCTGTCGGTGGAAGGCGGGTACGTAGACGATGACGACGACCCCGGCGGAAAGACAAACTTCGGCATCAGCGCCGGACAATTCCCGGGAGAAGACATCGAAAACCTAACCGAGGGGCGCGCGATCGCGCTATATCGGGAGCACTACTGGGAACCAAACAGATACGGGGAAATCAAAAATCGCGATATCGCGGCCGAAATGCTGGACCTGTGCGTATTAACGGGGCCGCGGACGGCCAACTCGCTGATGCAGCGGGCGTTAAACCGGATAGATTTTGGAAGCGCGCTGACCGTAGACGGCGTCTGCGGGAGAAAGACGCTGGCCGAGATCAACTGGTATCGATCCGGTTATTATCTGTCGGACTATTTGCTGTGCACGCTTAAGCTGTTGGAGTGCGCACATTTTGTTGCGAGCGGAAACACCAAATTCCTGCGCGGGTGGATCCGCCGGGCTATTTTATGAGAGGGGGGCTTATGAAAACGGTTGCCATATCTCTTGCCGTAATAGCGGCTGCGCTTATCCCCGTTATTTCAATCGGCGCGGAACCCGTATTTACATGGGAGGGGGACGTAAACCCCAACGAGTTTAATAAGTGGGCCATTATCGGCCGCGAGGCAAGCCCGCTCGGCCCGCCCACCATGATAGAGGTGATTAAAAACCCGGATCCGGCATCGCCCATAAAGACCGTGATGGCGTTTATCGAATATTACGACGGGACCGGTTATTTAGTCGGGTATGCGTATGAAAAAAACGATGAGGTGATGGTTTTCCGGATCAACGCCGACAATACGGGCTATGTCCGCAACAACGGATGCGATCCCGGCCGCCTGCCGAGGCTGCCGCCCCCGGATGGCGCCATCTGACTTTATTACGATCGCCAGATGCAGGAGGAAACATGCGAAAAATACTTATTATCTCGATGATTCAATCATTGGCCGGCGTTCTGACGCCGGAATTACTCAAACAGTTTGCCGATAAAACGATTGATTTCGCCGAAGAGTATGTTCTCGGCACCAAATCATCGATAGACGACCGGATCGTGCTGCCCATGTGCGAGCTTATCCGGCGCGCCTTCGACATCACGGATAACGACTAAATGCCTGGAGCGACACCGGACATGGCCCCTTATGGTTCCTGGCGGTTTTGGATGGATATCGTCCAGTTTGCCGGTATTATGGTGATCGGCGTCTACCAGTGGTGGGCCAACAAGCAACGGGTGACCGCCAAGCGGTTTTTAAGCCTGGAGAAAGAGGTGGCTAAACGGGTGCATGAAAAAAAGATGGCTGAAACATTAGCCGAAAAAAATAATGAATGTTTGAGGCATCTGGCGCGCACGGCGCATGCTGAGGCAAGCGTTATTAAATTGGAGGCGGACTTAAAAAACGCCCCCAGCCACCGAAATCTGGAACGCATACACGCCAGGCTCGACGATCTTACGGGCCAGATGGGCACCATCAACGGCAGCCTGACCGGCATCCGCCGGTCGGTTGAGCTGATAAACGAACATTTAATCAAAGAGGGTGGGGGGAACCGATGAGCTATTCGGAGCTGATCATATCCGATGTAAGGCTTGTGATACTGCGAGCCCTTGCGGAAGACGCCGGCTATTCGCACAACGAAATCATTTTGCGAGATATATTGGCGATGATGGGCCACAGGGTCTCCGGGGACGTTTTGCGCGCTCAACTGCAATGGCTGTCCGAGCAGGGGCTGGTAAAAACCGGCAATGCCGGCAACCTGATCGTCGCCACGCTAACCGACAAAGGAGAGGATGTGGCCTTCGGCGTCGCCACCTGCCCCGGCGTCAAACGGCCGCGACCGGAGTAACTTATGGGAAAACCGTCCACCATAGCGACGCTTCCTCCGGACATCCTGGAAAAACTGCAAACGCTGTTGCGCGACCCTCGGGTGACGCAGCTCGCCGCCACCCGGCGGATAAACGAGATATTGGCCGCCGACGGGCATGAGGCGCAGGTATCCAAGAGCGCGGTAAACCGGTACGCCATGCGAATGGAGCAGGTGGGGCAAAAACTTCGTGAAACCCGCGAGATCGCCAAGATGTGGATCGGGCGTCTCGGGGCCGAACCGCAGGGGGAAGTTGGCAAGCTGCTAAACGAATTGGTCCGGACCTTGGCGTTTCGGGCGGCGATGCGGGCCAGCGAGGCCGGAGAGGATGATCCGATCGACCCCAAGCTTTTAAAAAGCCTCGCGATTTCGGTTTACCGGCTGGAGCGGGCGGCTAGTGAAAATGCGGATTTGGAGGAGAAGATCCGGCGCCAGGAGCGTGACCGGTTAAAGAAACGAGCGGAAGCCGCGATCGATGAAGCCGAGAGGGATAAGCAGGCGATGACCCCTGAACGGTTCAAACAGGTTATCCGGGAGGCATACGGTGTCTGATCAGTTTTTTTATCCCTATCAGCAGCGATGGATATCCGATGCAGTCAGATTTAAGGCCGGGATGTTCGCCCGGCAGACCGGCAAAACGTTTTGCACGACATTCGAGATCGCGCGCGACTGCCAGGTGGCGGAAATAGAGGGGCGCCGGGCCAGGTGGGTGATTCTTTCCAGGGGCGAGCGCCAGGCCAAGGAGGCGATGGAGGAGGGCGTTAAACGCCACTGCCAGGCGATGGGATCGGTTATTAAACTGGTTGAAACGGAATTCCGCGGAGAGGCAACCTACCGGGCTTTGGAGGCCGAGTTTCCCGGGGGCAGCCGAATTACCGCGCTGCCCGCAAACCCGGACACCGCACGCGGGTTTTCGGCAAACGTGTTTTTAGACGAGTTTGCGTTTCACCAGGACAGCCGCAAAATATGGGCGGCCCTGTTTCCGGTTATTTCCGCCGGGCGAAAGCTTCGGGTAGTATCCACGCCCAACGGCAAGGGCAATAAATTTTACGATCTGATGACCGTTGACGACCCGGTGTGGCACCGGCAGGTCACCGACATCTACGAGGCGGTAAAGGACGGGCTTCCGAGAAATATCGAAGAACTCCGGCGGGCGCTAAACGACCCGGATGCATGGGCACAGGAGTATGAACTAAAGTGGCTTGATGAAGCCAGCGCATGGCTCGATTACGGTTTGATCGTATCCTGCGAGGATGAAAACGCCGGAAAGCCAGGGCTCTATGAAGGCGGTTCCTGCTATGCCGGGATGGACATCGGCCGGCGCAGGGACTTAAGCGTCATATGGGTCGGAGAAAAGATAGGCGATGTGCTGTGGACGCGCGAGGTGGTTACGATGTTTCGAAAAACATTTGCCGAGCAAGATGCGGAACTCGACCGGATTATGGCGGAGTATGACGTCAAGCGGCTATGTATGGACCAGACCGGCATGGGGGAAAAGCCGGTCGAGGACGCCAAGCGCAGATACGGCGAGTACCGGACGGAGGGGGTGATATTTTCGGCGCCGGTCAAGCAGGAGTTGGCCAGCGTCGGCAAACAGTTTTTTCAGGACCGCCGGGTGCGGATACCGGTGGCGCAGGATATCAGAAACAGCCACCACGCGGTAAAAAAGATCGTCACCATCGCCGGGAACTTTAGATTCGACGCGGAACGAAACGAGACCGGGCACGCGGACGAATTTTGGGCACATATGCTTGCGATCCACGCCGCGCATGCCGGGGACGGGGCCCCCAACATTTATACGCTGAGAACGTTAATGCAGCAAGATTTCTACGAAAAAGAGGCCGCATGAACATCTTTTCCAGCGATTACTGGCATCAGACGATGGGTAAAATGCTCTCGCGCATGGGGTATGTAAAAATCCCGTCCGGGGTGGCCGCAAGCCGCGGCGGGCTTTTCGGATTTTCGTCTCTGGGCAGCCTTAAAAAACAGTGCGAAGCCTACCAAGGGCATGTTTACAAGTGCGTGACGCTGATCTACCGGCGCTCCATCTCGGTGCCCATGAAACTGTACAAGGAAAGAGGCGACGACACCGAGGAGGTAAAACGCCACCCCTTTATCGACCTGATGCGCCGGCCTAATCCGTTTATGACCGGGCGGGATTTAAAAGCCATGACGTTTATGCACCGGGACCTCACCGGGATGGCGTTTTGGCATATGGTTAAGAACAGGATGGGAAGGCCCGCCCAAATCTGGCCGCTTCCCGTGTCTAATTTCGTCAAATTGGTGTTTAACGACGCCGGCACGGATCTTGTCTCCTATGAATTCCGAACCGACCAGGGGCGCCCGGTCTTTTACGGTTCGGATGAGATCGTCTATTTCCGGTATCCCCACCCGCTTTATATGATGGACGGGGCCAGCCCCATACAGGCGATGGCGTTTGCCTACGACACGGATTTGGCGATCAGGATATACCAGAGAAACTTTTTCCAGAATTCCGCGCGACCGGACATAGTGTTTGAGACCGATCAGCATATCGAATCCGAGGACGCCAGGCGCCTTCTTTTAGCGTGGAAACAGGCCCACCAGGGCGTTTCCAAAGCGTGGGAGCCGGCTATCCTGGATAGAGGGTTGAAAGTTAAAGCCCTTCAGGCACAGGCCCGGGATTTCGAATTCGCCGCGTTGGCCGGGTGGACCAAAGAGGATATTCTTGAGGCGTACAATATTCCGGAGGGAAAATTGGGCTCCGTAAAAGACGTCAACCGCGCCAACGCGAGCGGAATAGATATCACGTTTAACTCCGAGTGCATATCCCCTAGGTTAGACAGCTACGAGGAGCAGATCACGCTGAATATCCTGCCGTTATATGACGAGGGGCTTTTTGCGGAGCACGTGTCGTGCATCCCACGAGACCTTGACTTCGACATGAAAGAGCGCGAAAGCAACCTGAAAAACTATTTTACCACCGTAAACGAGGAGCGCGAAAAGAAAGGTCTCGATCCGGTTGCCTGGGGCGATGCGCCGTTTGTGCCGGTTAACCTTATCCAGTATGGCGAGACCGCAGAGATCGAGCGCCGGGCCGAAAGCGGCGCCGCCGCACCGGGTAAAAAAGACACCCGGCTGCGAATCGGTCATGAACGTTTGGTAGCAACGCGATCCCGGGCGTTTAGGGTTTTTATGCGTAAATTTTTTATCCGCCAAAAGAAAACGGTTTCGGAAAATCTTGAAAAATATTACGGCCGGATAAACGGCGCAATCGCCGGAATGAGTTTTGCAAAGGCCGCAAAATGGCTGCTGTCGCACAAAGACACGGTGGAGAGTATCAGTTTCGATATGGCCTTGGCCAACAAGGAACTCGCCGACGGGGCGGCGATTTACATCGAGGCGGCGCTTATGGCCGGGGCGGAGGAAGCGATGGCCCTGGTGGAAGCCGGCATCGCCTTTGACCTTTATTCACCGGCGGCGCAGCGATTTTTGAAAGAGGCCGTTATGCTTATCAAAGAGGTTAACCGCGCCACCCACGACCAGATCGTGCGCGAGCTTGTTGCCGGGTTTGAAAACGGCGAGAGCATGCAGGACCTTGCCAAGCGGATCGAAAAAGTCTTTGACCAGGCGGATAAAACCCGCAGCCTCCGGATCGCCCAGACCGAGACTAACAAGGCCGTCAATTTCGGCGCTCTGGAGGGATACCGCCAAAGCGGTGCGGTGGACCGGAAGGGGTGGCTGGCCGGATCCGGGGCACGGGAAAGCCATCAATATGCGGCGGCTCGCTACAATACGGAAAATGCGATTCCCATCGACCAGGATTTCGAGGTGGGCGGGGGCCGGGGTCCCGCTCCGGGAAACATCGGGCTGGCGGCTGAGGATATCAACTGCCGGTGCACGATATTTCCGGTGATCGCCGAAAAACAACAGGAGACGACCAATGGAAAAGAAAAAAAAGACCATTTCGTTTGAGATCAAAGAGATAGACAATGAGGATCGCTCGTTTCTCGCCGTCGGCTCCACCGAGGACGTTGACCGGGACTTCGACCGGATCATCGCCGCCGGCTGGGACCTGGAGAATTTCAAACGGAACCCGGTGATCCCCTGGGCCCATAAATACGGGGACCCGCCGGTGGCGCAGGCCAAGGAAATCTATGTGGACGACGACCGGCTCATGTTCCGCCCCAAGTTCGCCACCCTGACCGAATACCCGTTTGCCGACACCATCTACAACCTTTACAAGGGCGGGTATCTGAGGAGCTTTTCGGTGGGCTTTATGCCGAAGCGCTACCAGATCGTGGAGCGCGCCTACAAGCGCCTGGGGTACGACTATTTGGAGCAGGAATTGTGGGAAATATCCGCATGCACCGTGCCGTCGAACCCTAATGCGCTGGTGTCGGCCAAATCAAACGGCGTTTTGACGGAGGCGGATTATGAGCGGCTGTCGGTCGAAACGCTGCCGGATGTCATATACAGGCTCAACGCGATCGAAAAAAACCTGTCGGGCATCGGTGCGATGATAAGCGGCGTACCCGACTTTCCCGACGGGTTTGTTCCTTTGACGATAACCCAAATCGAGGAAAAACTCTTACAATTGGCAGATGGTTTGAGACAAAGCGAAAAACCCGAACCCGGAACGGAAAATATGAAATTGGATGAAAAGGCAATCACATCCATCGTAAAAACAGCGTTTGCGCGAAGCGCCGCCGCCGTCGGCGATATCGTCGACAAACGAATCAAATACCACCTAGGCAAAGTGGATTAACGCGGTTTAGGCACTATTACGGCATGACCGCAGTACAAACAGGAGGCCATTATGGATCAAAACGAGATCATTGCGCTGATGGAAAAAACCATCGGCGAGAGCTTAAACGAAGACAGCATCGGCGCCGTCGTGGATTCCCGGCTCCATGCCGCGCTGGCGCCGATAGACGCCAAATTGGTTAAAATAGGCGAGCTTCAGGACACCGACCAGCCTGAAAAGATAACGTTTTCACAGTTTTTGGGCGATGTGCGCCGCGCCGCCATGAACCCCCAGCAGCCGCTTGAGCATGCGTTGCGGCATTTAAAACCCGAACAGCTTATCCGCGCAAAATCAAACATCAACGAGGATATGCTGCCGCCCGAGTTTAAAAAGGATCTTTATGAGGGCACCAACTCCGCCGGGGGCTATCTGGTGCCGACGGAAGAAAGCCGAGAGCTTTTGAACACGGCAACGGAGCTATATTCCGTGGTCCCGGGGCTATGCCGCCAGGTGCCCATGCGCACCCACCAGATCACGTTTCCGACGCTTTCGTCGGGACTTACCGCCTACTGGGTGCCGGAGGCGACCGCCACCATCGGGCTTACCCCCACCGACGCGCTCCAGACCTCGGGGGAAAAATACCGCTCGGATATCACCCTGGGGCAAATGGCGATTACCGCCTACGTCTGCGCGGTAAAGGTGGTGGTGTCAAACCAGCTTTTAGACGACAGCGACCCGGCGGTGGATATGGTGCTCCGCGCGCTTTTTGCGGAGACCCTTGGGGATGCCTGGGACGACGCCTGCTTGGGCGGCACCGGCGCGGCCACCGATCCGATCACCGGTTTAAACGCCAAATGCACCACCAACGCATTAAACGCCGGCGCGGTCTTTAACTACGATGACATCCTGGATCTTTTCTTCGCGGTGCTGGATAACGACAGCAAGGCAAACCCCGTGGCAATCGGTACCACCAAGGCTGAAAAAGTGCTCATGAAAGTCAAAGACAACGACGGCCAGTACGTTTACAAGGGGCCGCGCGAGGCACTGGGCACGCCCACGATATGGGGCCAGCCGTTTTACCGGGACGGAAACATTTCAAACGTTCTCGGCACGAATTCCAACGAAACCAGGCTCTACGCGGGCGATTTTCGAAGGCACGCGTTTGCCGGGCGGCGGATGGGGCTCATCGTAAAGACCAACCCCTGGGCGGAGCCGTTTTTTTCGTTTAACCAGACGGCCTTTCTGGCTGAATTCCGCGTGGGCTTTAACGTCGATGATGAAAAATATTTTTCCAAATTAGACGGGGTCCCGACGGCATAGCTTTCGGCAATAAGGCTTGCAGCCTGACACCGCCCCGCCGGCAGCCGCCGCCGGGGCTTATAAAGGGAGGATTTTTACCGATGATTAAAATACTCAAATCGTTTATCCCGGCCATCTTATTGGCGCTGGCCGTCGCGTTTCCGGCCGCCGCCGTCGACCCCATTTTTTGCAAAAGCCACATCGGCACCACCAGCAGCCCGTTTTACCTGGTTACCGATTACGGCGCGTACGTTATCATTCCTGGCGACAACAACGCCCAGGTGGTGGTGGCCAGCCTGAGCGCGACCTCCGACGGCACCGACGCCACCAACAATCTCTATATTTACGACAAGGAAAACTCGGTGGCGATCACCTCCGGAAACTCGGCCGGTGCACAGACCCTCGGGTTCGCCTCCGGGGGCACCAACTTCGACGTAAATGATCTGATCGTATTGCAGGATGCCTCCGGATCCACCGTATACATCGAATCCATTTCCGCGTGCGGGGCGACGTCTCTGACCATAAACGGGACCTTCGACGGCGCTATCGCCAGCACCGGGTGGACCGTCTATGAAATGGAGCAGACGGCCACCGTGCCCGTCGGAAACACCACCGCCTCGTACCAGTCGGACGTAGCCGTGGTGGCGGGCGAAAAAAACAGCCCGCTGATGCTGATTATCGGCGGGTCGAGCGCATGCAGTATCAATTTCGCGTCCGGCCATTATAAATAAACACCTAAAATAGGCGTTACCATCCCCGCTCCGGCCGGTGTGGTCGGGGCGGGGGATCATACGAAAGGGAGAGATGGGGATGAAGCTTACGGCAATCAAACGGTTTAATTTCCATGACCCGGGCGAAGTTTTCGATGCATCCGAAGAAAACGGTAAAAAATGGGTTAAAGAGGGTTTGGCTCGGCAATATGATAAAACAACCGATGAAACCGGCATAAAACCTACTAAAGAGGCAATGAAACCGCCGGCAGACAAAACGGCCAAAGGGGCAAAAACCAAGTAATGTCGAATGCCTCGAACATAGCGGCGGCAACCCGCAAAATGCCTCTTGCGGCGATCGCGCTGACCGTGTTCTCGGCGGTCCCGTCGTTTCAGGCCCCCGACGGGCATAACTTCGTCGCCTATTATGTCATTACCCTGGTCGGCATATGGCTGATCCAGCTCCGGTGGGAGATAAAAATATTCGCCTCGATGGCGGCGGCGAGCTGCGCCTGGCTCCAGTTGATGACCGCTTGTGTCGAACCGCGAACGCTGTCGTCCATGTTTTTTAAACTGTACGTATCGGCCAACTGCGACTATCAGTTCATCCTGATATTTTGCGGGCTTTACGCCATGATCCGCTGGGTCAGGCCGAGTGCCGCGACGTGGCTGGATTTTTTATGCTGGATCGGGTTAATCGAGATCGTCCGGATCAGCGCGCAGACCCTTGGATGGGATCCCGTGTATGTGCCGGTAAACGGCGCATCGACAATTAATATGGCAGCCGGTTCCCAGGGAAATATCGGGTGGAGCGCGATGGTGTTGGCGCTGTGCGCCCCGGGTTTTTTGCGCCCCGGCCGTTATTGGGGACTGGTTCCCGTCATATTGGGCGTCGTCGTCAAGCAGTCGCTTGTTCCCGCGGCGGCTACGGCGGGGGCCATAATAGTATATGCCCTGTTTAAAAAAGACGCCAAAATGAAGCTCTGGGTGATTGCAGCGGTTGTTTTCGGCCTGGCGCTGTATATCGAGTGGGACGCATCGGCGGGGCGGGATTCGCTGGCAATGGCTCAAAACGGCCGGATCGGGCATTGGTTAAAGGCCGTTTCCATATGTTCACTCCGTGAAGCTTGGGTATTCGGATTCGGACAAGGCAGCTGGATCTTTTTGTACCCCACATCCGGGCACACCCTGTTTCGCGCGCATTGCGAACCCCTCCAGGTATGGTGGGAACTCGGCGCGGCCGGCGTGCTGTCGATACTGCTGTATGGCAGGTATCTCATCCTGCGGTTTATAGAGGCGGGCCGGTCCGGTTACGGCTTGCATGCGAGCTGCGGCATGGTGGCGGTGATCATATGTGCGGCGGGCAATTTCCCATTCCATCTGGCCGGGGTCGCCGCGATAGCGGTGGGATGGATGGCGATGTTTGAAAATCTGACCGAGCAGGAGGAGCCATGAGTTTGAGCGATTATTCGCTTTGCAGCCTGTCAAGTCTTCAGGATTTTATGGGGATCACCGGGTTTAAAAACGCGGGCATGCTTGAGCGGTGCATCAACCGGGCCACCGCGCTGTTTGAGGCGGTCACGCGACGCAAGCTCGCGGCCAGGGATTATTCCTACGACAGCGACAGCGACGATTACGACGCGGACAACGCAATATTAGACGGCACCGGCAGAAACGAGCTCGTGTTGCCCCAATACCCGATAAATTCGTTGTCCACGCTTCGAATCGACACCCTGGAAATAGACGAGCGCTCCGGCGTTTTCGACACCGGGTGGGTGCTGGATAGACAAAACGGCATCATTCGGTTGCAGGGGCTTGTTTTTTCTCCGGGCTATAAAAACATCGATATCGCATACAATGCGGGGTTTTCAACCATTCCCGACGATCTTGCTGAAGCGGCGATGGAACAGGCGGCCTGGTTTTTCAAACAAAGCGCGCCCGGCGGCAATCTTTTGGGTGTTTCCGCCAAAAATCTCGCAGACGGCAGCATTTCCTATACCGCCAGGGATTTACTCCCCGGCGTTAAGCCGGTGCTGGAGACATATAAAAAACGGTTTACCGTTTAAAGGGAAAACAGCATGGACATCACGCTAACCATTTCCAGGCAGAGCCTGGACATGCTTAAAAATGCGCCGGCGCGCATGCGCGAGGCCTTGATCCCGGCGATGAAAAGGTGCATGGCGGCGGCGGAAGCGACGGCCAAACGAGATTATTTGTCCGGCCCGCGGCCGACACGGCTGGATCGGCGCACCGGACGGCTCCGGGGCAGCATCGCCACCGAGGCCGTTATGGACGGCAATAAAATCGTCGGGCGCATCGGATCAAACGTCGTCTATGCGCGAATTCATGAACAGGGGCTCGTAGGCGCGGTCAATGTCCGGGCCCACATGCGCCGGACAAAAGCCGGGGCGGCCGCCGTGCGCGCCCACACCCGACGGGTCAATATGCGCAGGCGGCCGTTTCTGAGGCCTGCGCTTGAGGACAACCTCGACAAATTTAACGATATTTTCGCCGACGCGATCATAACGGCATTTGGGGGGTGACATGACCATTTCAAACCGCGCCACCATTTTGGGCGATCTAAAGCGCGCGCTGGAATCGATCACCATAGCAAACGGATTCCAGACCGATGTGGAGACGGTGCTGCGCGGTATTCAGCCGGAGGAAGCTTTTTCCGGCCGAATGCCGGGCCTGTGCCTGTGGAACGAACGCGGCCCGCGGGACAATCTGTACCAGGGCGGCAGCGAGCGCCGGCTTGTATGCCATATATGGGGATATGCGGTGGTGCAGGCGGACATCGGCAACTACGAGGCTTTGGATAAACTGGTCGCCGATGTCGAAAAATGCCTGATGACCGAATCGTATAACGGTTATTGGGGATTTACCGACATCAGAGAGACGGTCTATTACGAAGGCGGCATCGATGACCCTATCGGCATTTTCGACATGGTGGTGGAGGTCAGTTACAACTATGCGTTTGCGAGTCCGTAAAGGAGTTTCCGCCATGTACCAATTGGATCGCTTGTTATGCGTACTCGGCGTCGTGTCCGTCGTCATGGCCATGCTGGCGGCGCTGGGGGTCATCAAGCTGTTGGAATGGATATTTTGAGGAGGAAACATGAACCCTTATAAGGGCATAGTTAAAATTACCTGCGTGAAAAACGGCCGGTGCCAGGCGGTCGACGGGCAAAACATGCTTCCGGGGTGCATGGCGTGCCCGGAGGCCGTGGTAAAAATCATAGACCTTGACGATCAGGCAATATTCGAGCTTAAAAAACCGGGGCGGCCGATATCCGGAGACGTCCTTGAACCGGAGCCGGACATGGTATGATCCGCCGCTGCGTAAGCGGCGATTGTCGCCTGTCACGGCTTTTTTACCCAAGTTAAGCACATACAACCGAGGAGGCCCGACACATGGCATATAACACCACGCCGTTTCACGGCAAAACGGCCCGCGTCGAAAAAAACGACGTGGCGATGGATTTTACCGAAGGCTGGAACATAAACGCCGACGTTCCCTTTGACGATATCAGCGCCCAGGGCGACGACTGGGAGGACCAGGTCGCCGGGATCGCGAAATGGACCGGCCAGATCAAGGGGTATGTCGTTTTGGGAAACACCGAGCAGAAGGCGTTTGTCGACAATATCGTAACGGCGACCCCGGGGACAAAGCTGACCGACGTAAAGTTTTTACTGGACGCGTCGACGAATGCTTTTACCGGGGATTTGCATATCACGAAATATGCGGTTGATACGTCAAAATCCGGAAAAGTCTCCTACACGCTAGATTTTAAGGGATCCGGAGCGCTGTCCGTCACCAGTTCGGCGTAAGCGTTAGAAAGGAACGAAAAAGAGGCCGTTTGCCGCCGACGTAGGCAACGGCCGCTGTGCCGTTGCGAAAATGAAAGGATAAAATATGGCATCACCCACCACCCCTACCCACGGCAAGCAGGGCGCGGTCTATCGGTTGCGGCCCAATAACTTTGTCGGCGACGGGCTAAACGACGCGACCTGGGGGACCGGGTTTTCCGGCGCCGCCTCCGCATACTATGAGGTGGAAATCGACGCGGCGGATACGCCCGATACCTTCAAGTGGCGAAAAAACGGCGGGGCCTGGACCGAGGATGTGGCGATAACCGGGGCGGCCCAGACGTTAGACGACGGTCAAGAAATAACTTTCGCCGCAACCACGGGACACACACTGGGCGACAAATGGTGGATAGGCAACCTGAAAGACGAAGCGACCACCGAATCCGGCACCGAGGCGCAGATCACCGAGAGCACCCGTCGGATATTAAATCCGAACAGCCCGCCGACCTTTACCGATGACGGCGGCGCGGGAGTGCTTTCCGTTGATTTCGTCGGCGGAAAGGCCGTTTTTGACGCCAATGTGGGCAATGTGGACGTCGATGGAAACAACGGCTACATCCCCACGGGCGCGCTTGAAAAAGTGGGGTATGTGATCGGATGGAAGCTCGATGTTGAAGTCGACTTCGCAGACATCACCGCGATGGGAGACGACTGGGAGGACCAGGTCGCCGGACAGGCAAAGGCGTCCGGCGGGGCGGACGGGTTTTTTATCGGAAAAGCGTCGTGGTTTGACACGTTGGGAGACACGGCGGACGGGAGCCGGGCGAAGTTTTTTCTGCAATTGTTCAATTATGATCCGGACAAGGACCAGTCCGGCGACCATTTCCAGTGCTGGTGCACGCTGACCGGGGTAAAACCGGATGCGCGGATCAAGCAGGCGGTGATGGAGAGCGTGACGTTTAAAATCGCCGGGATTCCGCGGTTTGTGGCCGACGCATAATTTTAATGAGGCGAAAAAAATGAATTTAAAAAAATTCATCAGAGAAAATAAGCAGCAAATGACGATCTTGGTTCCGTTTAAAGGAATTTTTACTATCGAGTTGGTCTATACGGACAGACCCGAGATGAACAAGATGTTGGAGCTGTCCAAAACCAGGCGGTGGGTAAAGCACCAGGAGATCGAAACCTTAGACGATGATCTGTTTAACCGGCAGCTCGCCTCACGGATCCGCGCGTGGACGGGGCTTACCCTCGGCAAGCTGGCGGATATGGTCAATATCGATATTTCAGGCGAAAACCCGGACACGGAGGTCCCGTATTCCGTGGGAAACGCGGAGATGCTGGTCTCCGAAGTCTACGGGCTGAACAACTTTATCAGGGAGACGATTACAGACCTTCAGATCTTTAGGGAAAAAAAACTTTAAATGAGATCGAAAATCTCAAAGCATATGCCAAGGAGCGCATCGGAAACCCATTTGATCCGTGCGATCTGTGCGAACAGGCGGTTTCCGACGGGTTTATCAAAAAAGATTGCGAAACATGCCAAACGACATTTTTAATGCCCCAAAATATGACCGCCATACAGGTTATTCATCAAATAGAGAGGGCGCTTATCAACCCGGCGACATTGGCCGTAAACACCGACGTCGTGCTCTTTGCCGTACGGCCGCTTGGTCTCCCGCATTATTCGGCGATGGACCTGATCGAAAAGATTTTTGCCTACGCAGACGTGCTGACCGATTTTTTTATCGAAAAGCGAAAAGAGGCCGCATCTGATGGCTAATACCATCGAAATATCTTTGGTGGTGGACGATAAGGGCTCCGCCGTCGTCAAAACCTTTAGCAAAAACGCGGAAGACGCCGGTCATAAAACCTCCTCGTTCGGCAGCCGGGCAAAGGAGGCGGCGGTTCATCTCGGGTCGATGGCAGGCCAGGTTGCCGCCGCGGCGGTTAAAATAGGCGCGCTCGGCGTCGCCGCCGCAGGCGCGCTCGGCGGCGCGGTCATCGCCAAGAGCATTAAGGAATTCGCATCATTTGAAGTGGCGGTGAGGGATCTCGGCAAGGTCACCGACGAAAGCTTCGATCAGATCAGCGAAAAGATTCTGGCGCTTCCGCCTGAAATAGGAAGTTCCACCGAGCTGGTCAAGGGCTACTATCAGACGATTTCGGCCGGGGTCACCGAACCCGCGGCGGCAATGGAGACGCTGGTGGTGGCCTCCAAGGCCGCCAAATCCGCCCACGTGGATCAATCAGAGGTTATCAAGGGACTAACCAAGGTAATGGCGGGGTTCCAGGGAGAAATACAGAATGTAACCGATGCGTCGGACCTGTTGTTTACCATCGAAAAAGAGGGGCAGACCAGCTTTTTGGAACTGATCCCGGTTATCGGCGAACTGGCGGCGACCTCCAAACAGTTGGGCGTCACCCATGCCGAAATGGGCGGCGCGCTGGCGCTGGTCACCCAGACCGCCGGATCGACCTCGCAGGCGGCGACTCAATATCAGGGCGTGCTGATGGCGCTTATGAAACCGACCACCGAGATGTCGAAAGCGGTTTCGAGCATGGGCTATGAATCGGCCCAGGCCATGATAAAGCAGGAAGGTCTTTCCGGGACTTTGCAGAAGCTCAATGAGTATACGGGCGGATCGGTCGAAATGACGAACAAACTGTTCGGGAATCTAGAGGGGTTAAAAGGCATGGCCGCTCTTTCGGCAAATAATTTCGCCGATCTCGCCAAAAAAACCGACGCCATGAAAGACGCCACCGGGGCATCGGCAAAGGCATGGGACGATTATATGAACACGTTGTCAAGCGTGTGGGAAACCTTTAAAAACGCCATCGGCAAGCAGGCGACTATGCTGGGCAAAGAGCTTGCGCCGGCGATAAAAGAGGTGTTGGGAAACGTTGTGGCATGGCTGGAAGCAAACCGCGGCCTGATCGCCCAGGGCATCGCGGAATGGGTCGGCAAAATTGAGGTTGCGATACGAGCCGGGCTGCCGACGATGACCGAATTTATAGGTTATGTAAAGACGGCGATTGATGTGCTCGGCAAGTTTGCAGACGCCATCGTTACCGTTGTCGGGTGGTTTGTCGATTTCAGCGCCTGGATAGGAAAAACCGCCGCCCAAGTGGTAATAATAGCGGACAAGGTGGGCCGGTTCTTGGGGCTCATAAAGGATTTCGGAACCACCACCGCCACCGTAAAATTTGAGGGGGAAGGTTCCACGGTTCGCCCGTTGGGCGAAAAATGCGATGAGATGACCGGCAAAGTCGGCGCGTTCGGGGAGTACATAAACTCATTGTCTCCCACCATGACCGCCGATTTTACCCCGATATCGTCTGCGTTGGACGGTCTGCGTTACAAGGCCGAAGACACCATGATATCCATGATCAATATGTTTGCCGAAATAAGCACCTGGGAGACATTTACGGCCACCGCATTGGTCGAAAAACAGAAATACCTAAATGATATGGTCAAAAACATCCGGGATGAACGTGTAAAGGCCGTCCAGGAGGAAGCGTATCTATCCAAAATAATGGGCGCCATTTATTTCAACGACACGACCAAGACCACCAATAGCAACACGGTAAACAACGCCATCAGCATCAACATCACCTCGCAATCCGGAGACCCGCAGCAGCTGGCTATGGAGATGCGGAAGCAACTGAAAGAACTAGATTATCGGTATAATTAAAAAAAATGGGCGACACGATCATCCTATACACGCGAAACATCCTCGAAACCGGCACCGTCACCGTATCAGGCACGCCGGATACGGGGTATCCCGAGTCCCGGCTTTATGACCGGGCCATCAGCCTGTTTTGGAAAGACACGGTGACAGAGTCCAAGACTTTCCATGTGGACCAGGGCGCGAGCCCGCTCGCGGTTGATTTTCTGGCCATCGCCAAGCACAATTTTTCCGGCGAGGACCTCGCATGGCAGTATTCCACGGACGATTTTTCCGGCGATATAAACGACGCGGTCACCGGCTGGAGCCAGGCCGACAACGAGCCGATCATTAAGACCATAGGCAGCTCGCTGACCAAGCAATACTGGCGGATCACCCTGACATCGATGGAAAACCCACAGTGTTCCGAGATTTTCATGAGCTGCGGGCATGAATTCGATATCATGGCGGCCCCTGGGGCAAGGGCCGTCAACGTGACAAATGTCAGGTGGCAAAGAACCGTCGGCGGCACCGAGCGCTCGACGAAACTCGGCAACCGCCGCCGTCAGCGTACTTACCCGCTATTTATTGATGAGACGAGTTTAGGGTATTTGCGCGATGCGTTGGACGACCTGGACGAAGGGCGCCGGCCGTTTTACATAAAAGACCATGAGGGCGAATATTGGACGGCGCGGCTGATCGACGACCCGCTTGAATCCTGGGACCATCGGACCCATAAGCACGTGACGCTGAATATAATTGAAATACTATGAAAACCCTGTCCGCATCAACGGAAACCGCCTTTGACAGCCCGCACACGGCGCCGGTGTGTTTGGTCGAAATAAAAATCTCGACAACCACCCTTTTTCTGTGTGACCGGGTGTTCGGCGCCACCGGAGCCGAGTGCGTCTTTGACTCGGAGCTATACGAACCGCTTGTCATTTCCTGGTCGGTAAACGCCGGCGTTATAGACGCGTTTACAAACCAGACCGAACCGTCCCAGGCGTCTATCAGCGTGGACGACACGGCGGGCGTCGGCGGGTTTAGCCGTCTGTCGGAAATGTTTAACACCCTTATTGCGCAGTTTGCCACGGTTACCATAAGCATCATTCCGGACACAGGAGCTGCCGGCGCCGACGCGGTGGTTGTCTTTAAGGGGTCCATAGAGGACCCTGGAATAAGCGAGCATGGGGTTTTGAGACTGAGATGCACAGGGATAGAATTAGACGTCTCAAAACAGTTCGCCCATGAAATCCTAAACGACACGACCTACGCAGGCGCCGATCCCGACGATCTCGGGAAAATGCTGCCGCAGGCATACGGGTCATGTAAGCGGGTGCCCTTTCTCGCGGTTGACGTCGGCGCGCAAACGACGCTTACCACAGATATCGCCTACGACGCGACAACCATCACGGTAACCGATTCCACAGGGTTTCCGAGTTCCGGCACCATCCAGATAGAATCCGAAAAGATCACCTTCACCGGGAATTCGAGCAACCAGTTCACCGGGTGTACCAGGGGGGCGAGCAGCACCGTGGCGCTGCCCCACGTCGGAGGGGCCGGCGTCGCCGAAGTCCAAACGGAATATTTCTATGCGATCGGCCATGCCGTTAAGGCGTTTGACGCGGTGTATGTATCAAATGTAAAGCAGAGCGGAAACTACACCGCCTATACCGGCCAGCCCGGTGATCAGCACGCCACCTATGGGGCAAAAGCGGTAATTAAGTTTACATCAGACAAGATCGGCCGGAAACTATGGCACAACCAGTTGGTTTACAGCGCCCACGAATTCCATTCGACCGACGGAAACATCGGAGATGTCTACCAAATAACCGGCAACGAAACAAACAGCTTTACCCTTACGGTCTCCGGCGGCGTCTGGGCGCCGACATTTATCCCCGCCCGGTCCATCGACGGATACGGCATCGACTGGCACGTGTCGGTGACCGTGGCCGATTTGGGCACCACCGGGCGCATGTACGTCGAGGTCTATGACTCGAACGACGCAAGCTGGCGGCGTATTTTTGAGATAGAAGACGGGGTGGTGACCATCAGCGGCACGAACCCGTATCCGGTTTACGTGTCGGGATCCAACTACCCGGTGCTTCTGCAATTTAAAATGAACGGCGAATCTTCCGGCGCCGGCGCATTCGACGGGGATGTCTCCGTTGATTTGTATGGTGTCACCATGACGTGTTTTCGCTATGCCGAGGATCCGACCGGCGGTGTCGCCTTCACCGGCAATTCCACCGCGGATACGCCGATCGGCGGCGGGGTGTCGGCGGATATACAGGGATTCCAAGACGACGGGTCGGGCACATATACAGGCACCCCCGCCGCGCTCATCGAGCGGCCCGACCATATCTTAAGGCACCTGCTAATCGACCGTTGCGGGCTTACCTCGTCTGAAATAGACGCCGCCTCCTATACCGCATCGGGTTCGCGGTATGCCTCAAACACCATTGTTTTAGGGGTGTGCTTGCTCCAAAAGCCCAATGTGCGCATGCTGCTGTCTCGGATCGCGCATCAGGCCAAATCGATCGAGGTTTTTGAAGGAGGCGCGCATAAGCTTATTTATATCGATGAAAACCCGGCCTCGGCGGCGGATATCGGCCAAAATCGGGTCGATCTCGGCCAAATTTGGTACAAATACACGTTACGCGCCGGTCTCGAAAACAGGCTTTCCGCACGCTTTAACCATTATTGGGCGGGCTATGACAAAGAAATCGATTCCGATCGTGAGGTAATTGTCGCGTCGGATGCGGGCAGCATAGCGCTTATCGGAGCCCTCGAAGGAGAGGTAAGAAGCTACCCGTATATAACGGCAAGCGCGCAGGCTGAGATCGTGCTCAACTGGGAGCTAAACGACCGTCTAAAGCCACGACTTTTAATCGAGTTTGCGGGAGGCATGGATCTGTTGGCCTATGAGCGGGGCGACGTGATTCGTATCGCCGCAGAATCAGGCGATTTTTTAGACGAGGCCCTTTCAGGCGTCCTAAACGACACCGCATTTGCGGACACGGACGACACGGCCTTTTCGGAAACGGACGACGCCGCATTTTTAGACACGATCTCGTCTCGGGTCTTTCGTGTGGTAAACCAACAGTACCGGCCCGGGACGGTGCAACTCGAAACCATAGAGGTGATTCAGTGAACAATTTTTATCCTGCGACCGCCACGATCGGCGGCGGTTCGGGGGCATTAGACGCCATCGACGGAGCGCTTTTGACGGACGGCGACGGCGCCATCGTCATAAACGCATCCGGTTTCGGAATTTACCGGCTGAATGCGACATCCGGTGCATCGGAATCCGATCCGGACGTCGTCTCTCCGGACACCAACGCAGGCGATAAGCGCTGGTTGCTGCTCTCGGTGCTGACGTGACAAACGACGGCGTTATCATACTGCCTGACGTTTCTGCCCGAGTCCGGAGCGCCTTTAACGTGTTTTATACAACCAGCCCGGGGATGACGTTGACCATCGATGACTGGGAAACGATCCCATTTAACAGCGAGGCGGTTGACCTTACCGGCGATTTCAACAGTTCGACAGGGGTGTTTACGGCGCCGGTAAGCGGCATCTACGCGCTTTCGGCAACAGTGATGCTGACTCTTTTAGAGCGTGCGGTCGTCGGGCTTAAAATTCGAATCGTCACATCAAACCACAGCTACGAAAAGACGGTTCCGGTTGTTCACTACGACGCCGGCTCGGATCCCGATCATAATATGGGGCTGTCTCTTTCCATCTTTTGCGATATGGACACAGCAGACACGGCCTATGTTCAGATATACCAGGACGGCGGGACGACCGAAGCCAATGTCCATCCGGTCTACTCGTGGTTTTCGGGCGGTCTGCGAATGAGGACATAATATGTCAAACGATGGAATAATCACGCTTCCCGACGCTTACTATGGGCTGCCGTCGGCATTTGTTGCCATGTACACGACGAATCCCGCGATGGATTTAACCATTGACGACTGGGAAACGATCCCCTTCAACAGCGAGGCGGCAGACCTTTCAGCCGATTTCAACAGCTCAACCGGTGTGTTTACGGCACCATCGGACGGCATATATGCCTTATCGGCATCCGTGCTGCTGACAAACGTCGACAGGGTAAATACCGAGCTGCGCGTGGCGATCACTACGTCGAACTATTCATATATAAAATTTATTCCCATACACAACTATGATTCCGGTTCGGACCCGGACTACAGTACGTCGGTTGATCTTTCGATCGTCTGCGACATGGACGCGGCAGACACCGCCTACGTCCAGGTTTACCAGGGCGGCGGAACCATCGCAGCCGATGTCGACAATTCACACTCATGGTTCAGCGGCTGTCTGCTTCAGAGGTATTAATGCGCGAGTTATCAGTTTTGATCCCGGCAAGAAACGAAGACTTTATAGAACAAACCATCGCCAGCATCCTGAAAAACAGGCGGGGAGACACGGAAATAATTGTTTTTTTGGATGGGTACGAGCCGAAACCGCCCATAAAAAACCATCCTGACGTAAAAATAATCAAATCATCGACCTCAATCGGTCAGAGGGCCGCGGCAAACGCGGCGGCCGCAGAATCCGACGCAAGAAATATCATGAAATTGGACGCCCATTGCATCGTGGGGCCCGGCTTCGACACAACCCTCATGTCGGACCATCATCCCGCATGGACGGTGGTACCGTCCATGTATGATCTTCACGCATTCGACTGGGAGTGCGTGGGTTGCGGAGGCCGATCGATTCAGGGCTCAAAGCCCGTATCTTGCCAAAAATGCGGCTGCAAAGCGGGGTTTGTCCGGCGAGAGGTCTTCGATAAACGTAATGTACCGCCCACCGACTACTGGGTGATAGATCAAACATTCGTAGTGTCCGAGGATCGGTATAGGCGGCCGTCTCCTTACCCTACAGAGGAGATCATGTGCACGCTAGGGTGCTGTTTTTTTATGGACCATGATCGATTCGACATGCTCGGAGGCCTCGATGAGGAGCATGGTTCGTGGGGTCAGATGGGGATAGAAATCGCATGTAAGGCATGGCTGTCTGGAGGCGCGCTGGTGCTTAACAAGGCCGCCTGGTTCGCGCATCTGAGGCGCACAAGGCCAGGCTTTAATTTTCCATATAAACAGGATGGCAAGCAGATCGTGCATGCCCATCGGTACTCGATGGATCTTTGGTTAAATGATAAGTGGCCGCTTGCAAAGAGACCTTATAAATGGCTGCGCAACAAGTTTCAGAAGACACAATAATTATAAAAAAGGAGGTGATATGCGGTAATTTATTAGGCTTAACGATTGACACATTGTAGCACAATAAAAGCCTGTCAATCTGGTTACTTTCGATTGAACAGGTTTTTTGCGTCATAACAGACAACACCTGCAAACTGTCTCAAACCATCTGCAAACTGTCTCAAACCATCTGCCGCGCTTTAGCCGTCTTAACCACTTTGTTGGTGATGGAGCTTAAAATCTCCTGGGCTAAAGGCGGCACT
>Ga0180433_10002652_pt1 | contig 27262 bp, 34 predicted proteins | sample SS_ome_8_FD_132980 | JGI IMG/M metagenome (GOLD analysis project Ga0180433, IMG submission 132980) | Hypersaline lake sediment archaeal communities from the Salton Sea, California, USA - SS_1_D_1 metaG | ecosystem: Environmental > Aquatic > Non-marine Saline and Alkaline > Hypersaline >... | reverse complement strand
TAATATCTTCTCCTGATTCCGCGCTACAAGAAATGACCTGTATTGTTCCCGAGCTAAGTTGTTTGACTGCATAATATGTTTTGTTGTCGCTACCATCTTTTGGCTCTTGTGGAATATTGGGCAAATATGTGGCAAGATAGGTATATTCTTATTTATGTTTAGTGTACTTCGTTTTCCCCTTATAAAAAAGAAAAATAAAATCGGATTCTTTTTAAAAGCCGGGCAATAACGCCAAACAGAAAACATGTATTTCATCTAACGTCCGTGTGACTATGTAAAGTTTAGCTGAAATTGTGAGCGTGGTAAAATGGTTTTCAAACCATGCGAGCAATGAGGCTAAATTTGCAGTGAGCAAGTCCGAAAGGACGAAGCGAACCATATACACGCTGTTAGACGAAGAATCACTGCGCCTTTTTATTTAGTAATTTCTAATTCTTTTCTTTTTCCATCTAACGTCACTCGAAAATATTCTAAAAATCCTTTTTGACCTAATAGAATACCTGGTTGTAATTCTGAGAAATAAACCTTTGTCTTCCAACTTATAGTTCGAAACCCACTTTGTCTTAAGATGTGTTCAATATTTATTGATGATGGATATACCGTAAATGGGTTGCTGCCAGCTCCTTGAAATGTAGTTTTTCTTCTCTTATCTATTTTTATATCTAAAAATCCTGCAATTTATAACGGTAATATTGAATAATCTGCACCTGAATCAATAATAGCTTCAAACTGAAAGAGTTTTGAATTATGTCTTAAATATATAGGCACAGTAGGTCTATATAATTTTAGATTATTTGGCCCGATATATTCAGAATACTTAAATTTCATTTAAAATTAAAACCAGCAATAAACCCTTTTGGAACTAAACTAAATTTCAACTTTGAGGGATCTTCAGTCTTTTGTACTTTTTGCATTAATTTAGTTAAACTTTTTGCATCTGCAATTATTTTTTCTCCTTTAGCAGCAACCCATTTACCTCTATGTTTTGATTGAAATTTCATATTTTTAGATATTAAGGCTAATGTATTTTACATTAAAAGTGCTATTTGTTCAAATATATCAAGCGCAGTGATATTTCGTCTAACGTCCAGGCATATGAGAAGTTGGAAAAGTGTATAATATGCCGAAGGCATACACCTGTCCAATTTGGGTGAATGACTGAGAGAAGCGAAGGAATGAACCTCATAGTCTCTGTTGTATGATGAAATCATTCATTTTTTCTCCGACCGAAGGGAGGAAAGATGAAATTGAGTGAATCTTTCTTTGACATTCAGGTAAGTTTGTGTTTAAACTAATCTCTAAAATTTAATTAACATTAATCATGGAAACAGGTATTTCAAAATCTATTCTTGATAGCAATGTCTATCAAAGTCCCCGTCAATCATTTAATGAAGTTATTGCTAGATTGAATCTGGGGGACGAGTTTACTGCTTATTTAGATGGAGTATTGGACTCTGATAATCCGAAAGATAATTCATATCAAGAAGCAATTAAGCCTATTTTAGAAGGTTTGTTGGTACAGGGTAGGAAAGAAGAAGCTGGATTGGTCTTTAATATCCATCGAACTTTAACTCAATTTAGAGGCTATGGGGCAAATGATAAGGCAAGTAGTGATGTAAATGCTTGTTTTGGAGAAGATTTTGAAATACCTGAACAAGGATTGATTGTTGTTGACTTTTTTGTAACTAGAAATTTGCCAGCTATTGTTGAAGTTTGTGAACGAAGAGACGTGGATTTAAGTCGTATTCGGGTGTGTGTACCAAAAGCAATTTTGGCAGCGCAATTGATGCAAATGTCTGAAGAGAAGAAAGCTGAGTTTGAACAGGCATGTTCTAAATTAGGAGAAGATCAATTTGTGATCGAAGATGTTAATCATAATGCTGATATTACTGTTGAAGGTGATGTTGCTGTTTGGTTTTCGCCTAGAACTATGCCGATTACTCCAAGATTGCATGCAGAAACGGAGCAGGATACAATTAAAAATTATTGTGATTGGTTTAAAGATAAAGTTGCGGGTGTTGTGAATGGAGGAAGAGTGTTTGCCAATCTTGCATATAGTGAAGAATGGCAATCTTTGGGAGTGGAAGTAACTGAGGGCCGAAGGTCTCTTACCAAATTGCTTGGTATGTCGCGAAGTGTAGCTGTCAAAATTGCTGAGTTATTAGTAAGTGAATTAAAGTTTAAACAATTAGGTAAAAAAGAATTTACTCCGTCTGATGTCGATTCAGAAATTGACCATGCCAAATTGGCAAAAGAGTTGCATGTAGTGAGAGAATAATGATTTTTATACAAGAAGAAAAATTTACCCCAATTTCATCTTAGCCGCGTAGCGGCAAAAATGGATAATTTTTTCATACAACGCCCGCGTGTATGCGATGTTTGCCGCTGCTTGCCGAGGTGGTACAATTTTACCACCTCCGAGGCAAGCAAGGCAAATATGGGCGAGGCTAGGCGTAAGCCTAAAAGCCGAGCCGCATACACGCTGTTGTGCGATGTGCTGCCCATTTTATTAACCATAAAGTTCTGAATGGCTTCCAAGTTTTACAAAAATCACTTTATCTTTTGAAATTTCTTTATAAATTGCCCTGTAATCGCCAGTGATATTAATACTTCTATAATCTTTATATTTACCAATTAATATATGGTTATTAAGACTAGGTGAATAGGGATCTTTAGCGAAAAGAAAAAGCTTAGCATCTACTGTATCTCTAAGTTTTTTTGTAAGTTTTTGATATGTCTTTGTAAAGTGATTGTGGAATTGATAATTCATGCTTTTTTTAAATGAGCTAAGGCGTCTTTCATGTCACTAAAAACAGGAGAGAGTTTTGCCTCTTTTTTAATGTCTTTTTCAATTTCACCAAGTTGTTTTTCCATTTCTTTACTCATAGTTTCAGCCTGGATAGTTGTAAAAAATACCGTTTTATTTCTAACAAATTGACGTAAAAAAGCATTAACAAGTGTTCCCAATGGGAATCCGAGCTCTTTTGCTATTTTTTGAGCTTTTTCTTTGAGCTTTTTTTCCGTTTTTATTGTTACGACTGTTTTAGCCATATTTTTAACATAATTAAATACTAACTAAAGTATATACTTTGTATTATTAAAATGCAAGACTAAAAATGGGCAGCATTTCATACAACGTCCCGGGCTAGCCGAAGTCTAGCCGAACGAACGAGCATGGTACAATTTAAATTGTATCACCATGCGAGTGAGGAGGCTAGATTTGGGTGAGCGAATTCAAAGAATTAGCGAACCTTCTAGTCGCTTTTAGATGATGTAATTAAATTAGCGAACGAAGTGAGCGTTTATTTGAGGGCAAATTTTAATTACTTCAAAGTTTGAATAAGTTCTTTTTTTGAGATGTTTGCTTGTTTTAGAATCCCGAATAACAGTCCTCTCTTTATATCCTTACTATGAATTGGAATAGAGATCATTATTTTAGTATCTGGATGTCTTAAAATAGCATGACTACCTGTTTGTCGTCTTTTAACAAATCCAAATTTTTCTAACACCCTAATTAATTCTTTGGGTTTAAGTTGAGGTAAACGTTTTGACACAGTTTTGTGAATTGTTATTAAGCACTCATTGCTACAGCAACAGTTGCAGCAATATGTTCGGTATCTTCCACAGGAATTTCATCCCCATCTTCTTTCAAAACAGCAACATAGCCTTCAATTGCATCTTTGATGTTTTCTTTTGCTTCCTCAAAAGTTTCACCTTGAGTCATACAACCAGGCAAAATAGGAACAGATGCAATATAGCCACCTTCTTTGGCTTTTTCGAAAATTACTGTGTAAGTAAATATTTTTTTAGTTTTCATACTTAAATTATAGCAAAAATGTAATATTTTTTACAGGTTTTTATTAAAATTTGCCCTCAAATAATGTTTTTGCGCATGCAAAAACAAATTTAATTATTTCATCTAACGCCGGCGTGTATGCGATGTTTGCCGCAGCGAGCGTGGTGGTATAATCATACCACCGCCTAAGCGAGCAAGGCAAATATGGGCGAGGCCAAGCGTAAGCCTAAAAGCCGAGCCGCATACACGCTGTTGTACGATGTATACTTTTCCTTTTATTTTCTGAAAATAAAGACTTTTTCAATTAGCAAATTGGATTTGTTTTGCCGAGCACAAGAGGGGAATTAAAGGGGTGAATTGTGCGAGCCAAAACACCTTAATTCATAAATATATCAATGTATTTTTTGTAATGATAACTTCTGTCGTAAGATTTATTTTCGTCTTTTGCTTCAAGAATACCAAGTTTTATAAAGCGGTCTATCACTTTCTGGGAACCTACGCGTGAGAAACCTGCCCAGCTCATGACTGTCTTTGTTGAGACAATCGGTTGACCATACAGTTTTTGCAGAATCAACATTCCACTTTCTGATTCTCTTTTTGCTAAAGCTTGTATTTTTGTCATATCTGATTCTCGTAGTTTCGTTATTTTACTAGAAACAATGATTGCTTGTTGCGCTGTTTCAATCACACCATCGAGAAAGAAATCAATCCATGCGCCGACCTCTCCATGATGATATCCAAATAATTTTTGATAATAAATTTGTTGGTGTTTTTTAAAGTATGATGAAAGGAAAAGGACAGGTTTTTCAAGCATACCTTTATGCTGCATGAGTATTGTGATAAGCAAACGTCCAGTTCTGCCATTTCCATCAAGGAACGGGTGTATTGTTTCAAACTGTGCATGACTCAGAGTAATATGAATGAGCGGAAGTGTTGATTTTTCATCATGTAGGAATTTTTCGAAATCACTGAGTGCATTTTGCATTTCATGTACCGGTGGTGGTACGAATGAAGCATTATTTGGTGTTGTACCGCCTATCCAGTTTTGTGATTTGCGGAATGATCCCGGATCTGAAAAATGACTTGCTCTGGCTCCTGTCATCAGTTTGTCATGCAGTTCGCAAATAAAACGTAAAGAGAGTGGTAATCTTTCAATGCGTTTTAGACCATAATTTAAAGCTTTGATATAATACAAAATGTCATCGGCATCCGTTTCTTTTGTTGCCACTCCGGCTTTCTTCTCCATTGCATCCATTATGGTTGCTTTTGTGCCTTCAATTTGGGCCGAAGATTCGGCGTCTTTGGCAACAAACATGGAGATAAAAAAATCCACATCAGGAAGCAATTGTGTTATACCGTCAAGTTTGCCTATAAGTCTGTCTGCTTCCGCAGTTTTAAACAGGATTTCTTGTGGGAGATCAAAAATATCCTTAGGAGGAAAAGGATTTGGGACAAAAGCCAAAAACCCCTCTTTTTGCTTCACTTTTCTGCCGATTTCAATTTTCATAGATAGTTTACTTTGAATGTTTAAACATTAACTATGTTAGTACTTAGTTTACTTTTAGTCAAGAGATGTTAACTAATTTTAATATTTTTTAGGAGAAGTTGTTAAAATAATCCACCAACAACACGAGATACGATAGAAGGTTTTTAATTTTTGGATGATGCTCGAATTGAAACTGTGACTTCTATGAGGAAGCCAATTTATACCGAAAAAGGAGAGTAAATTTTCCCCTCTATAAAAAAGAAAATCCAATTTACTAAATATTGAAAAAGCGAAGGGCGTCAGCCCTAAAAGGAAAAGTATATTTCGTGCAACGCCGGCGTGTATGCGATGTTTGCCGCAGCTTGCCGAGGTGGTACAATTTTACCACCTCCGAGGCAAGCAAGGCAAATATGGGCGAGGCTAGGCGCAAGCCTAAAAGCCGAGCCGCATACACGCTGTTATATGATGTACATGTTTTCCTTTAATTCGCCTTAGCGAATTGCTTTTAAAAGAAAGAAATGGATTTGATTTTTTCCGTTTGGGCGAGGGGCAAGAGGGATCCGCTATGTCAATTTTTTTGTAAATTGTAGTTGGTTTTGTGTTTCATCATCATCCATATAATATTCACGATTTGTCGTCTTAAACAAACAAGAGCTTGTTGCTTCGATCTACCTTCAGAAATTTTGCGTAGAAAGTATGTTTTTGCTTTTTTGTTGCCCATTCGTGATATTTGGGTAAGTGCGAGGCGATGAAATGCACAGTTGAGTCTTCTGTTTCCGCTTCTCGTTTTGCGATGACGATATGTTTTTCCCGATGAGTGTTCACGTGGAGCACAACCAGCATATTTAGCTAATGTGGCCGGCGATTTGAATCGTGTAATGTCACCGATTTCACCGATAATCATGGCTGCAAGCACGATACCACAACCGTTTGCCGTACGGATTGTATCCCCTGATTTTTCGATTAACGCCTCCATGTCGCTTTCAAGTTCTTTTATTTCCGTTCTCAAATTTTCCAACTTTTTTACTTTCCTTTTCGTGTTTTTTGCTAAAAAAGGAGAAGTGCTTTTTGGAACTGACCTTTTCCAATATTTCAAAGCTTTGACTGAGAAAGGGTCTTTGAATTTTTCACGATACTCTGTATTCCAGATTCTATGAAGGAGCAGATGAAGCTGATTTTTGAGCCGTGTTTGCTCCTTTACGAGATATTCACGATCAAGTGATAGTTCCTGAATATCCTTGGCTATTTCACTATCCTGCGTTATTTTGTGGATGGGAAGCGTGTCAATCTTTTGGATCATGACTTCTGCAACCCCTTGCGCATCCAGGGAATCGTTTTTCTCCGGATGCGCTGCCTTTTTGCGTTTGTGGTCAACAAGAATCGGTGCAACATGTACTACGGAATGTCCGACTTTATCCAAATATGAAGCGAGACGATTCCCGAATCCCCGACAATCTTCCAGCCCGATACGTGGTGAAAGATTGGATGTTTGAGCCGTTTGGCGCACTTTTTCTGCCAATTCTTCAAAATGATGAGGATAATTGCCTACAGTGAGTTCGAACATTTTTTCTCCGAAAGGTGAAAGGCCAACCGCTGTGTGTGTATCTTTGTGGACATCGACGCCTACAAAGAGAGTCCTTGCTTTTTCACAAGTTTGCATGTGAAATTGGGTTAAAGAATATGCTTTGTGCGACGGCTGAATTCCCAGTATTTGAGTCATATCCCTTACGGGCGACCATCCGCTATATGTTCATATCCGAAGCACGGAGGCGGTATGCTACAATCCCTCATGAGTCGTTTTCATCAATTGAAGAGCGACAGGAACAAAAAACGAAATATCATACCGCCTCCACTTGAGATGAATGACAGGGCTAGGGAGTGAAATGTCATACCACCTCCATGGACTTTACCAAAAAGTCCGAGATAATTCTCTCATACTGGGTTAGGGGTGAATTTCATTTTTCAAAACTCCATTACTAAATTCCTACATCGTGTCGTATGGTTCAGGTTGCGTGCCATCAATATCTTTAAAACAATACTCTTTCGCTAATTCGGCAGCAGCTAAAATATTGCCCGTTTTTGACATTATTTTTTTATCTGAAGCTAAATTAACTATTGCTCTTCCGACGAATTGTGAAGATTCTTTTTTGGGGTTAGGCTTCTTTTTATTGTCGTCAATGTATCCTGGATATAATGAAACGCAAGCAATATTGTATGGCTTTAATTCGACTGCCATATCCATAGACATTTTATCGACAGCCGCCTTTGCAATGCCATAAATCACATTTCCATAATATTTGCGACTGGCGTAAAAAGAAATATTTACAATCAAGCCTTGTTTTTGCTTAATCATCATTTCAGAAGCAAAAACACTAGCGACAAAATTTGAACGAACACCTACGTCGTTCATTTCATCCCATAATTCCAAGGGTTGTTTCCAAAATAATTCTTTCCACTTAAAACCTTTAAATTTAGTTCTGTTGCGTAAACGATTATAGCCGCCCCAAGCGTTATTAACCAAGATATCCAGCCTTCCCTCTTTTTCTTTGATAAGTTCAAACACTTTTTTTACTTCCTCGTCATTTTCGTGATTACACACTAAGGCAATGCCTTTTCCCCCAGCTGCTGTAATCCCCTTAACATCTTTGTCAGTAATACTTCTTCCTGTGACATATACTATTGCTCCTGCCTCACCTAAACCTATAGCGATTCCTTTTCCAACATTGCGGGTTCCACCTGTCACAAGTACAATTTTTCCTTCAAGTGGCTTCATACTATTATCCATTATAAATTAAAAGTTGTAATCATTATAAAAGTTTTTCGATTTTTATATTAAGCTATTTTTCGTAACAGAGTGGAGAAAACACCATTATATTCCACTCTGAAAGCCTACCCTTCCTTCTTTTTCGTTCTTGCTCTTTGTGATAGGCTTTCCTTTTCTATAAAAAATTTACTGAGATACTTATGAACGACTTTTTCGTACAAAACATAATAGCCAAAATATCCTAGTGCTACTCCGCCTAAAAATCCTATAACCGTGTGAAACTTCAGTAAATATGTTCCAGTCGCACCAATAAATGCAATAGGTAAGAATATCCAAAACAATGTCTTCCAATGTTTACGAAGGAAAATGCCCATCAACATAAGTGGTGCGACATGTAGACTAGGAAAATCTCCAAGAGGAGTACTCGCTCCATATAAGCCTTGCAGTGTTTGAAATGCTCCTTCATGTATCAAATAATATGCTGCGTATTCGTCATATAAAGTAATCATAACTTCCGAAGCAGTTGTCGGAAAAACAATATAGATTGCCAAAGCAATCAGCCACATACATATAATGGCAAGATAAAACGAAATGACTTGCACTACGCTAATTCTACGATTGAAGGCATAAAATATTCCTGCAAATGGAACAAATAGGAGAACGAATAAATATGGTAAGAAAGTGTATATTTCTGGAGTAGTCAAATCATCCAGAAAAGTTTTGAGAGAAACGGGTTCAAAAAGGTTTCCACCTAATTCAGCAATTGGTTGATATAGTGTCATCACTATAAATAAAATAATGAAAATTGGAATATAAACAAGAAGTTTCAACCAAATACTATGATTAAGTTTTTTTGAAATTTTGATAGAGAAACCATTTATCTTTTCTTTTTTTAATAATTTTTCATAAGTCATTGAATTCGCCATAATAAATTAAAAGTTATTTATATTATATAAGTTTTGTTATGTTTTTCAATTTATAATAAATCGTTTTTGGAACGGAGTGGAGAAAACACTATATTATCCCCCTCTATAATTAAAGAAAAAATCAAATTTATTCCCCTTTGAAAGCCTATCATTCCTTATTCTCTGTTAGAAAAATATTTTTTGAATTGCGTATAACGTTAGGGATATACGAAGTTTTGCGGAGTAAAACGGAGCAAAATTTGGGTGAGGGGCGAGCCGAGCCCCGAACCGTATATCCCTTGTTATGTGTCCCGAGCGGAGTTTACGGAGCGAGAGCGCAGCGTGGTCGTAGCAAAGCGGAGAAGTCATTTTTTTTATCCTTATTATTCTTTTGCAGAGAGATTTTATCGTTATTCAAAAATTTAATTTTTTTTCGTCTTTAAATAAAACTCATCCAAAGTAGCCATGCACCTAAAAGAACCATAAATGCAGCACTAACCATTTGTTTCTTTTTGAATCTTTGAGCCTGTTTATGTATTTGCTCTGGGAACCCAACCTTCATAATTCCTTTAATTAAAGTAGACCAACCCAAAATAGTAATGGCTACCCTCCAATCAGCAACCCAAACATTGTGCAAAATTACAGTAACTAACCCCATAAGTAATGTGATATAGCCAGTAGAAATAACAAAGGCCTTGTTTTCAGTCATCTCTATCGTCTTGCCTAACTGTCCTGTTATAACAAACAACAGGCCAAAGATTACTGAGAAACCACCCCAAAATTGTGCGAAAAAAATTGTAAGTTCCATAGTATTATTTAGTTAATAATTAAAAGTTTATAAATATATCCTTTACTACTACAATCATTGTACAATAAAAAAATTAAATTTCCATTCCTTTTTAAAAATATCTCTGCAAATCATTAAATTGTTTAAAAAAATGATTACACATAATGTTCGTGACTAGAAGAAGTTTAGCTGAAATTGTGAGCGTGGTAAAATTTATTTTAAACCACGGGAACAATGAAGCTAAATTTGGGCGAGCTTGGCGTAAGCCAAAAAGCGAGCCTTCTAGTCACTGTTGTACGATGTGTGATGAGGGATATGCTAAAATGAGAAATATCTTTTTTTATTTTCTCATTGCATATCTTCCCGAATCACATTTCGTACAACTACCCGCATAATGCAGAATCTCAAATTTTTTAATAAATATTTAAGATTCTGTTCATTTCTTTTGTATATTATATGAATAACTGGAAATGTCTATGGATTTTCTTACTTAATTAATCCACATAATATGCTAAAAGAGAAATTTTTACAGAAAACATTGGATGAGATTAAACGTAGGGATTATAGTCCTTTTACTGCAAAAAATTATTTAATGTGTTTGAGGAAGTATTTTGATTTTAAAAAGAGAGGATTTGATCATATGAATGCTGAGAATATAAAAGAATTCCTTACATACAAACAAAATCTTGGTGCTGCACCACAAACACTTAACCTCTATCTTAATGCAATAAAGTTTTTTTATAGGGAAATTATTCATACCAAGAGGCATATAAATGTAAAGTTTGCTAAGCGTAATAAACGATTACCTGTTGTGCTCACCCGTGATGAAATTTCGAATATTCTTGAATCTATTAAAAATCCAAAACATAAATTGATGGTTGCACTCGCATATGGTTCTGGGCTTAGAGTTAGCGAAGTTGTTAAACTTAAACTAAGAGATATTAATCTAAGTGAAAAGTTGATACATATAAAATACTCTAAAGGGAAAAAAGATAGGATTACTATCCTTCCTGAATCTTTATGTGATCAACTTGAAGTAATTTTGCTATCGAAACATAAGAATGATTATGTTTTTGAAAGTATTCGTGGTGGTAAATTGTCTACCAGAGCATTACAAGCGGTACTGGAAAATGCATTGAAAAACCTGGGGATGACTAAGCCTGCAACTTTTCACTCTTTACGACATAGTTTTGCGACCCATTTAATTGAAGATGGTGTGGATATTCGATACGTGCAAGAGTTGCTTGGGCATAGTAAAATCCAGACAACCCAAATTTATACTCAAGTTACCAACTTAAATATTCAAAAACTTCATAGCCCTTTAAAAGAAGCTATATTTATTAATTATTTTTTTTAAAAGAGATTTTACCCATATACTGTTTATTGAAAAATTGCAATAAATCTTTAAATTCAAATTTTGAAAGTTGCAAATCCCCTTTTCCTATTCTACCAGTCTCTTCACTAGTAATTAATTCTAACCAAACCTTATCAGAATTAAGTGGCCAATCACAATATACAATATAATTTATTTCAAGTGTTTGAAATAAATATTTTCAACACAATGAAACTATTTTTCATTTTTTATGGAAAGTTTGACTAGTTATATAAAGTATCAGTATATTTAAAGATAGTAATAAATAATAAAATTATATGAAAAAGTTTAAATTTTTACCGATTTTTCTTTGTTTGAGTCTTGTTTTGAATCTTGTTTTGAATGGGTGCTTTTTTACTTTTACAAAAGAGGAAGAGGAAAAGCCCATAGAAGAAAAGCCCATAGAAGAAGTTGAAGAAGATGAAGAAGTTTTATCTTCGGAATCTCAAACTTTCGCACAGTGGCAGGATTTTGAAGCAACCGTTAAACCTTCAGTACCGGAATATGAGATCGTGCAGGACTTAAGTAATGTTCAGTATGCAGATCTGCTATATAACGATGAGGAAAAAGACATAATTGCGAAGAATGGATTTGTAGTTAAGGAAGGATATTATAATGAGTTTTTCTCTCTTTACGAAGAAAACAGATATGATGCAGCGCCAAATTTCGTTACAACAGATTCTATTTTGCATACATATCACCTGTATTTTAACTATTTGCTGAAATCTTTGGAAGAAAAAGAGTTTTATGATCTTGCGTACAAGCTTACTCAGGACATGTTGAACGCTTCTGTGGAGCAGTACGAACAGTTAAAAGATACTTATTGGGAAACTGCTGCAAAACGAAATGTTGGTTTCTTTTCTGTAGCGTTGCAACTTTTTGGAGATGGGGAGAATGAGGTTCATGCTGATGTTAAAAGAGAGGTGGATAAGGAACTTGCTTTAATTGAAAAACATCAGGGATTTGCAGAGTCGCCTGTGATGAGTATGGATGGTGAGACCTCGTATGACGAGGATTACTCACAATATGTTCCACGTGGACATTATACGAAGTCTGAGCAACTTGAGAGATATTTTAAAGCTTTAATGTGGTATGGCAGGCTTAATTTTAGGCTGGATGAACCGGATGAAACTGTGTCTGCACTTCTTATGGTTTCTGCGATGAATAAAAATCCGGAAATTCGTAAAGAGTGGAATAAGTTTTTTGAGGTTATTAATTTCTTTGTTGGACAACCTGATGATTTGGTATTCTTAGATTATGAACCTGTTGCGATTGAAGCTTTTGGGGATGACCTTTCTATAGATGTAATCACTAAAGATTCCGCACTTTTCATGGATTTTGTTGAAAGCGCAAAACAGCTTCGTGATCCCGGTATAAATTCTATGCTTGTTATGGGAACAATTTTGCAGCCTGAAATGAGTGAGGAGGAAGCTGTAGAGGAAAGGACTGAAGAGATTAAAGGATTTAGATTTTTTGGGCAAAGATTTACGATTGATGCTTCAATTTTCCAGAAGTTGATTTGTAGAGAGGTTGGAAATAAGGATGGGACAATGGAGTGTCCAAAAGAGGATTCTCGAACTTTGCCGAAAGGGCTGGATATTACTGCAGCTTTTGGATCTGATCTTGCTTATAAGCTACTTGATGAAATGGGTGAGACAGATTATGCGAAGTATCAGGAAAATTTGGATGGAATTAAATCCGGTATTCAGATGCTTCCAAAAGAACAGTGGACAGAAAATTTGTATTGGGGATGGATGTATACTTTAAAAAGTTTATTACCTGAATATGCTGAAGGTTATCCGCAGTTTATGCAAAGTGAAGATTGGAAGAAAAAAGAGTTAATTACATTTTTGGGGAATTGGACCGAGCTTAAACACGACACAATTCTTTATGCGAAACAGGTATATGCAGAGATGGGTGGAATGCCAATGCCTGAAGAGATTGATGACCGTGGATATGTTGAACCGAATCCTGAACTTTATGCAAAGTTGGTGTCTTTGGCTCAATATATGAGTGAAGGGCTTGAACAAAGAGGTCTTTTGAATGAAAAAAATAAGGAACAATTGAGTAAACTATACGAACTTTTGGTGAATTTAACAGATATTTCCGTTAAAGAGCTTGAAAATAAGGAGTTGTCTGAAGAAGAATTTGAACTTATACGAAATTATGGTGGATCTTTAGAACATTTCTGGTATGAAACTTTTTCTGAAGAAGAAAAGCAAAAAGGAGATCTACTTATAAATAATCCTGCTCCTTTAGTTGCAGATGTTGCAACCGATCCAAATTCAGGAATGGTTTTAGAAGAAGCAACTGGTTATATTGATGAAATTTATGTAATTTTCCCGGTTGATGGAGAACTTCGTATCGGTAGAGGTGGAGTTTTTTCATACTATGAGTTCCCATGGCCAATGGATGACAGGTTGACTGATGAAAAGTGGAGGGATGAGATTTTGTTTGATGCTGAGCAGCTACCGGATAGACCTGCATGGCAGTCTTCATATTTTGTTGAAAGGTAAATATTTTTGAAAGATAAATATGACGAAAAAGTTTGTTTTCTTTACGAAGTTTTTACTAATTTTTGGGTTGGTTTTGTTTTGTATGGTTGTTTTTCCTATCAAGAGAAACATTTCTCAAACTTTATATTTTGATTTTAATTTGGATGGTGTAGATGAAACTGTTCAGTTAAAAAATGGGCAGGTGTTTGTTTATAGTAATAGTGATAAGGTTTTTGAATCCGATGCTGACTGGGATGCTGAAGAGATATTAATAGGAGATTTTAATAATAATGGAACGGTTGATCTGGGAGTTTATCTTTGGAAAGTTGGGAATTATGGTGAAGCGAAACCTTTTTGGGTGGATGAAAATGATACTTCGTATAAGCAGCATCTCTTTTTATATGAATGGGAGGGAAACGGTTTTAAAGCTTTATGGCATTCATCGAATTTACCGTTTAATAATGTTCAAACTGAACTCAAAGATGTAAATAATGACTTCGAGAATGAACTGGTGGTCATTGAAAGACCTTACGAATGGGGGCATGGCAAAAAAGGCCAAAGTAAAGCTATTTGGAAATGGGATGAATGGGGGTTTGTTTTGTTAGAAAGGAATTACCTAGAGTAAATTTTTAATATTCATTTAATATTTTGATCATATTTTTTTGCTATACTCAGATTAAATCTGATCTGTACAACAGTATTTCTATATGATATACTATATATTGAATCGTATAATCTATCATATAGACCATGAAAATTATAACCACAACAAAATTGCAACAAAAAATAGGGGAAATATCGGCAGATATAGGAGAAAATCCATATATCGTTACTAATAGAGGTGAAGCTAAGGTTGTTTTATTACCTTATTTTGACCAGTGTGATGAGCTTATAGATAACTATATGGAGGATTATGAAATCTCTTTAAACAGAGATGAGCTGCAAAAAGAATGGAAAAAGTCTTCAGAATCAGGAGAAAGTGATTTAGTAATATAATTATGATCAAATTTATTATTTCCAGGGAAGCAAAAAAATCATTTATTAAGCTTCCCGAGAAGATTCAGAAAAGAATTTTACAAAAATTAGGATTATTAAAAGAACATAGCAATATTTTCTCTCTAACAAAGAAATTAGTTCATCTTGAACCTGCTTCTCACAGATTAAGGATAGGTAGCTACAGAGTAATTCTTGAACTTAAACAACATACAAAAACAGATATAAAATTTCTAATATTAGCAATACAGCATAGAAAAGAAGTTTATAAAATCTCCTTTAGATAACACTCCTCACAATAAACTTTTTCAGGTTTATCTGGAGAAAATGTAGTTTTGTAAGGATATATACCCTTACAATTTTTTTAATAATTATTTAATATTTTGTTCATATTTTTTTGGTAATATGAGTTCAGTAACAGTAGACATATGTTAAATTTTACTATATACTTATAGTGGAATTTAACTATAAATTTATGGATAAAATGTTAATCTTATCTAAAGAAAAAATCATTTCTTTATCTGAATTACAGAAAAACCCTTCTAAAGCATTAAATGCGGATATAGTCCGTATAGTAAAAAATGGTAAAGAAATTGGCATATTTTTAAGTAAAGAGGAGTTTGAAGATCTTATTGAAGAAGGTTTACCTCTTAAAAAGAGTTTTAAAAAAGAGTTAGATGAATCAATTGAGAAAAGTAAAAAATCAGAACCTAAACCATTAAATGACATATTATAAATGTTTTAATTTCTAATAACAGATGACTTTATAGAAGATTTAGATAATCTGGAAGAAAATAGTCAAGAATTAGTAAAAAAGAAATTAAAATACTTCCAAAATCAGGAAAATCCATTACTTTTATCAAGAAAATTAAAAGGTTATAAGGATATTTTTAGATTCAGGGCAGGGTTATATCGGATTATTTTTAGGTTGGATTATGGTAAAATCATCCTGTTAAAAGTGCGAAATAGGAAAGAAGTATATCGAAATATTTAATATTCCTAAACAACCTCCTGCAAATAACACTCCTCACAATAAACTTTCTCAGCTCTATCTGGAGAAAATGTAGTTTGGACATCTTTTCCACATTTTTCACACTTTTTCTCCCATAAATTTGGCGTATTTCGCAATGAAATCCTCCTTAAATGTCTACAATCCGGACAGTTTTCAGGAATTGGCAGATCCATCTGTTTATAAAATTTTAGCTCCTGAGGAATAATCTTATAATTTTTACTGCACTTCTTACATGCCAAAATCTCTTCTGTTGGAGGGTTATGTGTAATTTCCTTTTCTACCCATCTATAACCCTTTTCTTTAGCCTGATTTTCATTTAATGGAAAATAGTCCATCGCTATCGTCTCATTATATCCATAAGGACAGATATCCAGAGGGAAATATTCACCATACTCACCGGTATTTCGCATATGTTCAACTATTTTTTCTTTAAGAACTTTATATTCTTCTTCTGAATATTGCTTATTTAAAATACAGAACTTTTCCTTTTTCAAACCTATACAACCAAATAAACTATCCGATCCTGTGCACTGATCACAATATTCAGAATTTGAAACATTTGTAGTGCAAGTTGTACAAAATTTCAGGTTATATATGTTATCTCCACATGCAGAACACTCATAAATTAGCTCTGCATTATCCCCCCAGGAGTTGTAATCCATAGAAGATTTCACCCCAAGCGATACCTTCGCACAATACATGCAATCTTCTAAATCTTTACTGTCATAACAGTACTTTGAGTTTTTTGAATTGTATAAATGATCTCCAAAACTGTTTTCATTATTTTCCTGATGAAGATGTTTTTGAGGTTGAGTTGAAAAAAATTCCTGTGCTTTTTTTCGTAATGATTCAATATTTTCATTTGTATTAAGTGCGAACTCTTTCAGATGTTTTTTATACTCTTCTTCTGAATACTGCTTATTAAAAATCATGAACTCCTTATGGTATTGATTAATGCAACCAATACAGTCATGACAAGATTTACAATCTTTTAGGAAATAACTATCCTGACAAGTAGTACAGTCTTGTGAATATTTCATATTGTAGCACCCAATACAGTCCACACATTCATAACAAAGTTCATTGTTATAACAGATAGAACAGTCCACAACATTTTTACACTTTTTCAATAAGTTCGCATAATAGCAGTCTTCATTATAGTCACTTTCCGAGATCATATAACAGTTCTTCAAATATCCCGTACAGTTCGTATAATCGCTATTTTCTAAAGTTCCCCCAATCTGAAACAGAGCAATATGAGGAGTTTTAGATTTTAATTCCTTAAACTGTTCAAAGAATGGTCTGTTAAAATCGAAATCCTTACCATATTCTTTTGCATCCCACTTATCAGACCACCAAATGTCCGCCTTATATACAGGAAAAGGATGTTCCCCATGATACTGTGACAAAATATTTTCCCCAGTAAAATCGCATTTTCGATTATATAAATATCTTGCATTTCTTTCGCATAAACGTCGAATTAATCTGCACTCAGGGCAGATTTGAGGAACTGGGACTGAGATTTTTTGATAAAAATCCTGTTCTTCATTTGAAATATTGTAAGTTTTCGAGCAGGTTTTACATTGCATAAACTTTTTTAAATTAGGGATTTAGATAAGATATCTAATCTTACATCATTTTTAATAATTATTTAACATTTTGTTCATGTTTTTTTTATATTGTAAATTTATCAAAATGATTTCTTGCTAAGGTGATACACTTTTGATACACTTAAAGTAATAAAAATTATATGGATTACATGTCTACATCAAAAAAACGTATCAATATAAGTCTGCCAAAAAATGTAGAAAAGGCATTATACGAACTTGCAAGAAGAAATGATGTTCCTCCTGCTACAGAAGCAGTTCGGCTAATAAAATTAGCTATAGAGATAGATGAAGATGATATCTTTAACAAGATAGCTGAAAAAAGAGATAAAAAAGGAGCAAAATTTATTTCTCATAAAGATGTTTGGAAATGACATTTGAACTTGAATATGTTGATGCGGTATTAAAGGAAGATATTCCTAAACTTTCAAAATCAGCAAAGAAAAACATAAAAACAGCAATTGAAAGAAAGCTTTTATATAAACCAGAGATTTATGGTAAACCTTTGAGGCGTTCACTGAAAGGTTATAGAAAATTAAGAGTTGAAAATTATCGGGTGATTTTTAGAATACAAGGAAAAACAATAAAAATCCTTATTATTCAACATCGATCAAAAGTTTATAAGCATTCGACAGTACGGATAGTAGAATAGTTTAAATTTTTTGACATGATGTGGGAGAGTTTGTAAAATCAGATTATAAAAAACACAAAAATATGAAAAAAATTAGTAAAAACGATATAAAGGTGCCTGCTTTTTTACGTCAACAAAGTATTAAGGCTAAGTTAAGGAAACCTACAAGGCAAAGACGTCGGACTTCCATAGCCATTCCATCAGATCCAACCCCAACATTCCCCTCTGAACCTCAACCTCAATACCAAAATCCAATTACCAACTCTCCAATTAATACTGACAAACCTTCTGATCTACGGAAATGGGTACAACTTGGCAACATTGAACACTATTTTGAAAAAATCGATGTTGTAGCTTTTACAACAGATTATCCTTTACGTGTTGGTGACAGAATTTTAATCGAAAACAGTGAAGGAATGTTTGAACAAACTGTAACTTCAATGCAGATTGAAAAAGAAGACATTAGATATGCTGACCAGGGTAGTGACGTAGGTTTGAAAGTTTTATTACCAACTTTTGTTGGTGCTAAAGTTTTTAAGGTTTTATGAAACAAAATCTTAATTTTTCCGTTATTACATGTGTAAAAGTTAAGTTTGTTTTTTTCAGAAAATCTGTATAATTTATATACTTTTTTAAATTTATATATATTTATAATCTTATAACAAAGAACACATGGGAAAAAAATCTTTTCTCGTAGCTCTTATCACCTTAGTTGCAATCTTTGTAATGCCGCTAAGTTCTGTTTTGGCTACAGGGAACGAGGGGAGCAGTGAATGGAACGACTATGTTCTATACGAAGGTCTAAACTTTTCTGCAGTTCTCAATAATGATGGGAATGTAGAAACTTCTTGGACACCTTATGCACCTGAAGGTTTCGACTACTACAAAGTGCTTAGAGATCAGGAAAATTCTGATCCTGTATACCCGGATGATGGATATATCAAAGCTTTAAGTGATGGGCAATCTTCTAGCTATACAGATACTGAAGTTCCTACCGGAACTTCATACTACAGAGTATGTTCAATTGCAAAACCTGACAGATATTGTAGTCCTGTTGTAACAATAACTAGTGACGGTTCTTCTGATACTACAGACGGAACTGAAACTTTAACAGGTATTACACTTTCTGCATCTACATCAGACGGAAAAGTAATGCTTTCATGGGATCTTCAATCTGAAGTTAAATCTCGACCAGGTACTGGTGAAACAACTACTGATGGTCTTGCACCAAACGGTTTTAAAATCGCTAAAAGTACTGTTAATGAAAATCCAACATATCCAGTAATGGATGGAGATTCATATATTTACCTTTCAGATTCATCTGTAAGAAGTTATACAGATACTGATGTAGCTGAAGGTGTAACATATTACTACCGAGTTTGTGAATATCTTGGTGGATCTTGTGGAGTTTACAGTAACAATGTTTCTGTAACTGTAGGTCAATGTGACGTTACAACAACAGAAACTGATGAAGCTGGATTTACAGATGTTGCAGGAGATGAATATTCAACAGCAATTTATTATGTTCACGAACAAGGGATTGTTGAAGGATATCCAATTGAAGAAACAGAAGATGAAAATGATGCAGAATACAAACCAGATGTTGCTATCAACAGAGCAGAATTCTTAAAGATCTTAATCGAAGCTAAATTCAAAGATGAATATGATGCTTGGGATGGTTCACTTGACTGTTTCACAGATATTTCTTCCGATGATGTAACTTGGTATACAAAATATGTTTGTTTTGCAAAAGACAAAGGTATTATTGATGGTTACCCGGATGGTAGCTTTAAACCGGAACAAACTATTAACTTTGTAGAAGTTGCAAAGATTTTAGTAAATGTTTACTTAATTGAAGTACCACAAGGGCTAGGACCATGGTATCAAGGTTTTGTACTTGCACTTCAAGATGGAAACGATGTTCCTCAGACAATTGAAGAATTAGAACAAGCAGTAACAAGAGGTGAAATGGCAGAATTTATCTGGAGACTTGATACAGAATTAGACGATCAGGAAAGTGCAACATTGTTGTAACAATATTATTCTTGCAAAGCAGGAATTTAATAAAAGCCCCCTTTAATTAGGGGGTTTTTTATATCTCAATCTCAAAGAAAGTCCTAATCAAGAATCCAATTCCGAATGTAATTACCGCTACACCCAAACTTAATCCAGCCATTTCCAGGAATCTTTTTCTAAATGGTAGGTTTTTGGCAACTGAAATATAGAAAGTAAAAAACAAGATTACTAAAATCGCATTCAATAAAGTAATTCCTAACGCCAAATAAATATTACTGAATATTAAATATGGGAATATTAGGAATATTACCGTAAACACATATGCAATTCCAGTATATACCGATGCTTTTAAAGGATTTGTCTCACTATCACCTTCAGATTTTGTTGAAAGATATTCTGATACAGCCATCGAAAGTGAAGCTGCAATCCCTGTAATAAGCCCCGTGACTGCAATTAAACGAGTATTTTGCAGTGCAAATGTAAAACCCGCTAGTGCACCGGTTAACTCTACAAGTGCATCATTTAACCCAAGTACAACTGATCCAATGTATGTTAATTTTTCCTCATTTAGAAGCTCGATTAATTCTTGTTCATGTTTTTCTTCTTCATGTTTAATGTTTTTTGCTTCCGGTACTTCTTTTGAGATTTCTTCATAAACAATTTGTGCATTTTTTTCACCTTTTTCCATTAATCTTACCCCAAAAGTAAGTCCTAAAACTCTAGAAATCACATAATATTTAAAAATTTTCCATTTGCTTGGTTTAACTTTTGTTTCTGTGTACTTTTTCCAGATATTGTAATGCTTAAGCTCGTCCTCTGCGATATCCACCAAAACCTGTCTATTATCCGGATCTTTAATTTTTAAAGACAGCTTTAAATAAATGTAGTGCTCAGTGATTTCATTTTTTTGTGCTTGTAAAAGCTCTTGTTTTATTTTTTTTGAAAGCATGGTTTTTATATTATTGTGCGATGTCATCCCTGAAAAATCAGGGATCTTACCCCTATTATAGATAAATCTCCCAAAAAAGTTTAATGATAAATAGCGCAATCATTACAGCAAAAACATATTTGACCCATAAGTTGCCTCTTTTTATCCCATATTTTGCGCCAAGCCAACCTCCAAGCGCGAGTGAAATTGACAAAGGAATTGCGTAAAAAAAGTTCACATAACCGTTCAAAATAAATACGACTGTTGATGATAATGATAACAATGTGGCCAGTACCATTCCATAACCTACTCCTTTTGTGAAACTTTGCCCGAAAAAGATGAAGATAAGTGCAAAGAATGTTGGTGTTGCAACTCCTATAAATCCTCCATAAATACCTGTCACAAAGGTTAAAATTGTGAAAAGTATTAACTGTTTTGTTGAAAGCTGGAACTTTTTATCTTTTAGTCCCACTTTATTATTGATCAAAGTTATTACCAGGAGTGTCAGAAATACGATTGCTATGATCTTTTTAAGCAGGACTTCATCAATGCTTATCGTTACATATGTCCCAAGGACCGATCCGATCATACTAACGATTAAAAAAGGTAAGATCTTTTTCAAATCTACTTTTTTCTTTTTTACATATTCGATTGATGAAGCTGCATTTAAGAAAATCGCTGAAAATCTTAGTGTTCCCAGTGCGATTACAGGATTTAATCCAAGCACCATTAAAAGTGGTAAAGAAATTAATCCGGCACCACCTGCCTGTCCGCCAATAAATCCTGCAAACAAGTTTACAACTATAATTATTCCGATATTTACTAATTCGTTCTCCATAATTATTTAAATGCCTGAATTATTTTAATACCTGGCCGGTTTCCAAATAGAAAAGATATAGATCCAGTTTTTCCATATTCAAATCTGTTTTCTTCCCAATTTCTCTTAGTTTTTCTTCAATTTTTAAGTATCTTTTCTTGTTTAATGGCTTTGGATCTCTAACTATACCATGTTTTTCCAGGACATCAATCACATGGAAGTCTAAAATTGCGAAATTTTTAAATCCGATATTCCTAAGGAAATGGCTGGATTCTTTGTATCCTAAACCTTTAATATTTTCCACAAGCCATTCTCTGATTTCATCTTCGTTTTTGCTTGTTTTTAATATCTGAAAAAGTTCTTTTTTGTACTTTCTGGCTTCTAGAATATATTTTGCTCTGGTATTTGGAAATCTGTAGCCAACTTTTTTAAGTAGTTTTGCCAGTTCAACTTCTTTTAGAGTTAAAAATCTATCACCGATTCTTGTATGAATTTCAATTGTTCGTTTTGCATTAAAATTCGCAGTTAATAAGCAGAAACAAAGTTCCAAAAATATCCCGTTTTCAGATTTGTTAAAGCTACCTTCAAACTCACCTGCTCTTTTATCTACAAGAAATCTAACTTTGCTCTTTTTTTGTTCTTCAATAATGTCTATTAATGTGTCCATTAAGCCCTAAAGATTGTAAAAAGTATAAAAAGAATAATTGGTTGGTGTATCAAATAAATGATAAGCGAATGTTTCCCCAAATACGAAAGGGCTTTAATTATAGATGAATTTGAGATGTTTAAAATAGGAAAACTCCTTTTATAGTCCGGATATAACAGTTTTCCAATGAACATACCAATGAGTATGACACCTGCCCAGGGTAAAACTGGAAAATAATCAACAGTATACACAAGTTTATCATGCATAAATCCCAGCCATAATAACCAGGGAAAGCTTAAACTAAGCTCATTTACAAAAATACCAATCAGTATGGCAACTACTCCAATCAATAAATTTAAATATTTATATTTCATCAATGGATAAGCCAAAACTATTGTGACCCCAATTAAATGTAATATTCCAAATCGCACGTACCCTTCTTTGAGTAAAAGCCAAGTTACCAAAGTAATTATTAATCCCCAGGAAAATATTTTCAGTCCACGTTTGAAATATTTTTTAAAAATTGGATTTGAGGTTCTTGCAAAACTGAGAGCTAATGAAACTCCTACAAGAAGCAGAAAAAGTATTGCAGTGGCTCTTCCAAAAATCATCCAAAAACCTTCCTCTAAATTTAAATCAGAAATATCTAAAAATTTGATATTATAAAGAAAATGAAAAACAACCATCATAATGATTGCAATTCCTCGAAGAGCATCAACTTCAAAGTATCTTTTTGGAAGATTTTTTTTCATAATTTCAGTTTACACTAAATCTGTGCTTCTGTTTATATCAGCAAAACGTTATCTATACCCATCCTGCAATCATAGCAACTCCCAGTGCTAAAATAATTATTCCGGAAATCAGATGAAGAGTACGAATATTTTTATCCTTCCAACCGGAAATATCATCAACTTTTGTTAATCCCAAATATACAACAACGGTTAGAATCAGCATTGGGAGTACAAAAATAAAATTATATAAAATTAGCCATGGTAAGGTTTTAAGAATATTTAAGAAAGACAGTATACCGGAAGCAATCACATAAGGTCCTATAGTACATGGCAATAAAAATACAGTAACAAAAGCCCCTACCAAGAAAGCCCCTTTTGGCGATGTAACTCCTGAAATTATCTTTTTTACTTTTGGACGCCAGGACATTGGCATTTCTGTTCCCGTACATCCGGGTTTGTAGAAAAAATAATCTTTAATATTTAATAGTCCAAGTACTATTGCTATACCTCCTAATACTGAATAAAGTACAAGTCTTATTTCTGTTAAGAATTGTATTAATTGGAAAAATTTTATTAAAACCAATCCGTAAAAAAGATATAAAAGAAATACCGAACAAGTGAATGCCAGACCTGCGAGTAGTATATTTTTACGATTTTTTGGATTATAAGTGATTATTGCGATAAGCATTAAAATTAATACGGCAAGAGCACAAGGATTAATTGCATCAACAAAAGCTAATGATAATATTTTAGTGATTGATAAATCTTCAGTATTTTCATCGGTGATTTTTTTATTTGTTTGTTCACTCTCTTTTACTTCATCAATACCTGAATCCACTTTTTTATCTACAACTGCAACTACGGGTGTATCTAAATTATACTGAAAAATCCAACCATCAATTTTTACAGCTTTATCAAAAGTCACATTTGTTCCTGATAACGGCACTTCCTGAGGCTCAATTTCTGAATAACTATATTCTCTTAAATATTCTTCCGGATTATCCGAAAATAGCACATCCCGTAATATTTGATTATCTCCTTCCCCTCCATCATAAACTAATATCTTATCTTTTGCCCAAATTTTAGGTTCACCGGGTAGCGAAACAATATCTAAATTTTCAATTTTTTCTGTATTGTTAAGCAGCCTACATGGATTACCATTTTGATATTCTTCCAGTTTATGGCTAATTTGACTGTTTAATGTTTTATCACCGATTAATGAATCATCTTCTGTAAAAATCAACAACGGTACTCCAAGTCCGGTACTAAACTGATTATTGTATTCATACAATAATGGAGCATTAATGTTTGATTGATAGATCTCATACTCGATTACAAAATATTCATAATCTTTGAATAGCTCCTGTAAAACATTCGGATCGGTTTTTGCGCAATGAGGACACCCGACTCCGGTAAAGTAAACAGTACAAATAGACTCATTTCCCTCCGTATTCTGTGCATTAACGAAATATGGAGTAGAAAAAGATAACAGGAATGATAATAGAAGAGTAATAAAAACCCTTTTCTTAAAAAACTTAAACATTTTATTAAAGTAAAAATATTAAAACATTTATATTTTAATCCTTTGTTTAATATCTTGAAATATTTTTTGATATTTTGGAAATTCTTTTGCTATTGGTTTCATATTTATTGTTGCCTGTACAAAATCCTGGTGATAAGGTACTTCTCCTAAAATTTCTATTTTTTGCTTTTTTGCAAACTGCTCAATTTTTTTATAAAAATTTTTCGACATATTATATTTATTGATAACCAAGCCGTTTGGAATTCCAAAGTGATTAACAACATGAAGTATTCTTTTTAGATCATTTAAAGCAGAAGGGCTTGGTTCAGTTACAAGAACTACAAAATCCGTATCTACAATTGAAGCAATAACAGGACAGCCTATTCCTGCTGCAGAGTCAATAATCATTGTTTCTGCTTTCAATTTTTTATTAAAATCTTTTGCAAATTTTCTCACTTCAGCCACAATTTCTCCTGATGCCAACTCGCCGATCTTTAATTCTCCTGAAAGGAGATTAACATCGTATTTTTTACCAGAATGAACTGTGCCAATTTCTTTTTTTGTCATACTGATAGCCCCAACCGGACAAGCAACTTTACATGCCTGACAACCTATACATAAGTCTTTGATAAAAGCCGGGAATTTATCTTTAACAAAAACTATGGCTTCTTGTTTACAAACATCAGCACACAGTCCGCATTTGGTACATTTATTTTTATCCCATTTTGGTATCGGTTGAAAAATTGTTGTTTCTTTTTTTCTGTCTATAGACAATAACAAATGGTCGTTTGGACATTCTACATCAGCATCTACAAGTAGAGTCTTCTCCTTTTGCGCAAATTCATAAGCTAATGAAGTGGCAACCATTGATTTTCCTGTACCACCTTTTCCTCCGCTAACTGCAATTTTCATTATTGATAATTTTTATTAAATTTTATGATCTGCACAGGCATTTGTTGTATTTGCCTCTACAAGTTTATTTTTATTCCAAAGTTTATACATTTCTTCAGCTGTTTCCGCATGCCCCAGAAAAACTTGGATGTTATTTTGTTTACATAATGTAACAGCTCTCGGTCCCAATTCTTCACATAATACAATATCTACATTATTATCTTTTAAAAAATCAGGTGGTAATTTTGCTCCTCCCTTATGTGAACTTTCATTTACTATTGTTTTTAAATATCTTCCATTTTCATCAACTGTCACATAATTGTTTGCGGGACCAAAATGCTGCTCGACGTTTGATTTTAATTGTTTATCATTTTGAACAGGTATTGCAATAATCATATTAAGTAATTTTATTTAATTTTCCTTCAATAAAATCTTGTATAACCTCTTCCACTTTACCTGAAGCTTGATACATATCTATTGAAAACTGATTTAAAACATCTTTTGCTCTTGGTCCCAAATTATTTGAAATTATCGCTGCAACATCTTTTCCAGCTACAGCTTGAGCAGCAGATATCCCTGCTCCTGTAGTTTTTTGAATACTTAAATTCTCCATAACTTCTGTGTTTGTAATTTTTTTATTTTCGATTGTAATAATCAAAAAATACTCACATCGTCCGAACACATCACTTATATTGTCGCTAAGATTTTTCCCGACAGAACTCACTGCAATTTTCATAGTATTTATTTTAAGATATAGTTACCACCTTCAATTTTAATAGCTTTACCTTCTATAAGACCGTCAGTAATTTTTTTTCTGGCTGAGGAGAGTAATCGGTTGAATGTTGGCTGTGAGATATTCATTTTTTTTGCCGCATCACTTTGTGCTAAATCTTTATAATCTTTTAACCGTACCGCTTCAAACTCATCGACGGTTATTACCACCTCTTCAAGTTCAAACATTCTGACTCCGACAGGTTTAAAATAAGTTGTATTGGGTATAGCTGCAACATTTCTCAGCCTTCTTGGTCTTGTCATTATAAAAAAATAATTTTTAATATCTTCCTCTTCGCCCCATACCTCTTCCCATTCCTCTTCCCATTCCTCTTCCCGTACCTCTACCTGCGCCTCTTCTACCCATCATTCTTCCAAACCATCCTATATTTTGATTATTGGTGTCGGCTGGTGTGTTATTTCCACATCTACCCATACCTCTACCTGTTTGTGAACCTTGACCTTCCGGTCCGGTTCCATCTAATCCTGGCATATTATTAATGTTATGAAGTATTACGTTATGAATATATATTCATAACTATCAATTGTCAATACTTCATTCTACATTTCTTCAAGCACGTCTATACAAAGCAGTTTCATCCCAGTTTCCAAAGTGTCGGCAAAGGCTTTTACAAGCGCTAGCCGCATTTTTAGAACACCTTTGGTTTGAGCTTTTAACACAGGAACTGAGTTGTAAAAACTGTTAAAAGCCTGAGTAAGTTCGTATAAGTATGTTGCTAAAATGTTTGGCTTAAATTCAACAGCACTTTGATACAAATATTCTTTAAAATGGGCGACCTCTCTTGCCAGTTGATACTCAAAAGATCCTTCTTCCATTGGATCGATCAAAACATCTTCCAAATCTTCTTCGTTTTTTCGTATAATACTCATCGCACGTGCATATGTATATTGAAGATACGGCGCGCTATTTCCCTCAAGTGTCAAAATTTTATCCCAATCAAAAACAATATCTGTTCCCCGATTTTGACTTAAAATGCTGTATTTAACAGAAGAAATTCCGATCTGCTCTGCAGCTTTATCTAAATTTTTAATTCTTGTTTCCTCTTTCTTTGTTTTTAACAGTGCTGCAGT
>Ga0180433_10002651_pt1 | contig 27272 bp, 27 predicted proteins | sample SS_ome_8_FD_132980 | JGI IMG/M metagenome (GOLD analysis project Ga0180433, IMG submission 132980) | Hypersaline lake sediment archaeal communities from the Salton Sea, California, USA - SS_1_D_1 metaG | ecosystem: Environmental > Aquatic > Non-marine Saline and Alkaline > Hypersaline >... | reverse complement strand
GCCAAAAGTTAAGCTTTTTAAAGGTTTTGGATTAAATGTGATCCCCGGAGAAAGAGAGGGGATCAAGTTCAAGATTTTAGAACGGACAAAAGAGTCAGGCCCGCCCTTAGAAATAATAAACTGCAGATCAAGCGGAGGTGTATTCAATTTAGGCCATAGAAATCCGCGAATCATCCAGCATGTCAAAGATGCTTTAGATGGAGGATTAGATCTTGGAGATCACATGATATTATCCGAATGGAGGGCTCTTTTAGGAAAAAAATTAGCAGAATTGATGCCCCCCGGAATAACGAAGACAACTTTTGGAGTGAGTGGAGGTGAAGCGATTGACTGTGCGATCAAATTTTCTCGAGCGTACACGAAGAGAAAAGGATGCGTATCGGCTATAGGAGGTTATCATGGTCATACGGGTTTTGCCATGCTGACTGGAGATCCTGACTTTAAGGAAAACTTTATGTGGAGCAACTCTGATTTTAGACAAGTTCCTTTTGGCGATATAGACGCGATGAAAAGAGCAATAACCGAAGACGTTGCGTGCGTGATATTAGAGACAATTCCTGCTACTGGAGGAGTTTTAATCGCTCCTGAAGGTTATTTTACAGCGGTACGGGAAACATGCGATGACAAAGGAGTGATGATGATTGTCGACGAAGTTCAAGCGGGTCTTGGGCGAACGGGAGAATTCTGGGCGATTTATGGGGGGATGTATCCAAACGAGAAAATCGTGCCTGATTTCATGGTATTAGGAAAAGGAATGAGCTCAGGAATATACCCACTTTCAACCTGTAGTTATAAACCATTTATTGAAAAAGCTGTGTTTAAAGAAGATCCATTCATCCACATCTCTACCACAGGAGGATCTGACATCGGGTGTGCAATTGCCCACGAAATGCTGGAGATTCAATCTGAACCTAAGTTTCTAGAACATGTAAAAGAGATGGGAAAGCTATTTGGAAAAGGATTGAAAGAAATTGCCGAAAAAAATCCCGATTTAATCAAGGAGGTTCGAGGGAGAGGGCTCATGTGGGGTGTTGAATATCACACCGAGACGGATGGACAGTTAGCAATGTTGCATTCCATAAATGAAGGTGTCTTGCTAAACTATTGCGGAAATAAGAAAGATACGCTCATTATAATGCCACCATTAATCGTTAAAAAAGAAGAGATCGAAGATATAATAGAGAGACTCGACCGGGCAATGTCGAACTTCATGAACTTAAAAAAGAAATAAAATTTGGGATTTTTCATTTAAATTAATACGATACTGAAAGTTAACGCAATTGTTATTAATATTATAATCCAAACTGAATTTAAGAAGGAATTTTTTATTTCTACTACTTGAGGGATATCGATTGGTCTATTTCTAATCTTTGAGTATGACATGATTAGCTTCATTTTAATAGATTTTAATATCCACAAAACAAAAAGAGCAAATTCTGGCAGTAAATAATAACTAATAATGAAAAAGACGAAAATAGCAAAAAAAATGGAAATATAACTCAAGTTATCGTGTAATGGATTGAAGGGTACTCCATGATAATACATAAAGACTGTTATTGTTATTCGAAGAGTATTTTCTATGAAAAATATCAATGAAGGGATTATAAGTGAATAACCCTTTCTTTTCCAAATTCTATCGTTTTCGCTAATAACTTTATTATGAGGTGTTAATACGCAAATAGCAATATATACTACGTACACGTAAATTCCTGCACAATCTGAAATAAATCCTACAGCACATGGACCAGGCATGTCAATTATATACATTGATGTAAATTGATAGAATGTGACAGGTGATTGAGTTAATAATGATAATAACATGATATTAGGGTATATAAAGGGGATGTGCGTGAAGACCCAAAATAAATCAAAAAAATAATATAAAATAATGGCAATAAGGGGGCAAAGAAATAAAAATAAACCAATGCTCGCCCAAGAAAAATCATACTTTTTCTCTTTATAACTGATTATTGTCAACTTTAGCCTCTAAATTATAAAAATAATTTATATTTAATGAATGGATCGTTTTAAATTATCATTATTATAATAGAATATTATTGTAAAAAAAAAATGATCTGATGTCAAGTGGATTTAGAGAAATTATTCAAACCAAAATCAATGGCAGTCGTAGGGGTAAGTAAAAAAAATCCGTTAAGTCCTGGGCGCATCGTGTTTTTAAAAAACCAATTTGAACTTGACGTGCAAGCTTACGGAATACATCCTGAAGATGGCGAAATTGAAGGAGTTGAACTATATTCAAGCTTAGATAAACTTCCAGAAATCCCTGATCTTTTAGTCATGGCTGTTGAAGCTGAAGCAACTATGAAATATATTCAAGAATGTGTGGATCTAGGCATTCCGGCAGGAGTCATTATCAGTGGGGGATTTGCAGAAATAGGAGGGGAAGGAATAAAAAGGCAAGAAACTCTAAAAAAGATTGCATTTGACAACGATATTGCAGTTCTTGGTCCAAACTGTATTGGTGTTTACGCCCCTCCATTAATCGACACTATATTTCTTCCTACAGAACGGATAACTAGACCTCCGAAGGGTTCAGTTGCGCTAATAAGCCAGAGCGGAGGTGTTTTAGTCGATCAATTCTTTGTAAAATTCAAGGAGCGCAATATTGGAGTATCCACTGCGGTCTCCATAGGTAACCGGGCGGTTGTCGATGAGACAATGTTATTGGAATACTTTAGCAAGGTGGATACTGAAACGAGCAATATCGCTTTTTATCTAGAAGCCTTTAACGATAATAAGGCAAGAAGATTCTTGGAATTAGCCCACGAATCAGAAGATACAATCATCACGTTTTTTGGGGGAGTAACTGAACAAGGAAAGATCGCAACGCAATCCCACACGGCAAGCTTAGCAGGTAATAGCAAAATTCTTTCTTCTGCCTTGAATCAATATCACATCATTCAACCGCGTTCAGAAAGGGAGTTGTTAACTTATTTAAAAGTCTACGATGTCTTATCCCAGAAGAAGAAACCCTTTGGAGAAAATACCATTGTCTATGGGAATGTAGCCATATTATCTGTTTCTGGCGGACATGGCGTTATATGTTCGGACATGCTTAGCAGATATGGCTTGAACGCCGTACAATTTTCTGATAAGGAAAAAGAGGAAATGAAAGCAGTTTTAAATCCCGTTGCTAGAGAAATAGCTTCTTTTAATAATCCAATAGATTTAACTGGATCCGTGTTGGACGGGGATATCGTGAACATGATCCAATACCTTTCAAATATCGATAAAATTGAATGTATCATATTGTTGCTCTTACCATATCCCCCGAACATATCATTTCAAGTTGGTCGGCGGATTGGGAATGTTGTATCACAAGAAAGAAAACCCGTGATATGCTTTATACCGTATATCGAGAAATATTCACTAATAATCGAATCTTTGGAGATTTCCAACATTCCTGTTTTTCATAGCATAAAGGAAGCGGTTCAAGCGGTATCAGCCTTAAAGTTAAGGACGAGGGTACATAACTTAAAGAATGATAATATCTTTTGGGAATAATGTATTAATTGCAGTCTATTTATAAATATCTCAATTTTACTTTGATATTTTGTAACATCTCGTACAAATTACTATAAAAAAATGTTTAAATAAGAATAGTCTTTTATAATTTTTATAATATTTAAGAGGTAATCAAATGGTAGGAGATCAAAAAGCAAGAGGAACTAATATTTTAGCAGTAAAATCTAAAATGTTGAATCCTCAAATGATATTTAAACAAATTCCTGAATATAACTACGATGATATTTCACCTACGGAATGGTATCCCATGGATCAATTCACTAAATTAACCGATTATATTGAAAGTGTGATGGGAAAAGCTGTTTTAATGAAGATTGGCAGGGGAATAATTCCAGAAATGAAGGATGCGGGAATTCTTCCGTTTCAATCACCAGGTGACCTATTAGATGCTTTACCCGCAGTATATCTTGAAGGAAATAAGGGATCAAATATTGGTCAATGGAAGTTATTAGAAAAAGGTGAAAAACACTACAGATTTGATGATTCTACAATGCACAACTGTCATTTAGAGGAAGGAATAATCTATGGTGGTATCGAAGCGTTCGGTGGAAAGTTTCCAAAAATAACTCAAGAAACATGCGTTAAAAACGGGGATGATGCATGTCTTTTTGACATTAAATGGTCTTAATTTTTTTATTGGGCGATAAAAAAAAACCAAAGGATTTTCTTCTCTTTTCACAAAATCAAGTAACATACACTAAACTCGTTCTTCTCTCAATAGTTTTAATTATTTTATAAAAAGACTATATTTTTAGGGAATAAAATCAAGTAACATCAACTAAACTTTCTAACAATTTTATAGTTTTATTAATGTATTCTTCGTCGTTTATAGTTAGTTCTATAGCATTTTGAGGGCAAATCTCAACGCAACGACCACAACCCCGGCATTCCTTGTTAATAATTGCCCGCTTCCCGATTAAATGAATGGCTTCTACAAAGCAAACGCCTTCTGTACACGTTCCACAACCTATGCATTTGTCTCCTACCTTCACTTCAACGCCAGGCATTTTATGTACCTTGCTACCTATATTGGGATTCATTAATGGTGCTACTCTCCATAAGCAACAGCAAGGACAACAATTGCATATTGACATCAATTTATCTCCAGGATCTACTCCTAGCCATTGTTTATCTAACAAATTTCGTCCAATCATGTGTACCAATCCAGCATCTTGACATTTCTTTATATGTTCTAAGGCTTCTTCTTTAGAAACCCGCTTGCCTAATTGAGGATTGATACCTAAGGTCGCTTCACCGAGAAATAGGCACCCCAACTCAATAGGATAATCCTTGCATTTCATGCTTGAACGGCAGATGCAAAAATCCATTACCCAATGGTAATTCGCTTTTTTAATGAAATGTTCAAGCACCTGAGATGGTAACACGTACTCGTCTTGTTTATTGATTGATTTATCTACATTAATTACCTTATTTTGAGTAAGATAAGTGATATCATCGCCTTCAAACATTATTTTCTCAAATATCTTGCCTAGGACTGGGAAATTCGTTAACCTCGCGATGAGTTTAATGTTTGGAAACGCTTTTTTGAGCAATTTTACAAACCATAGGGGTTGGGCCATTTACATCACTGTTGTATTTGATAATTATTTTATTATTATACATTTTAAGTTAATTTTTATATAATATAAACCTAAAATATTTTGTAATGAAAATCAATATCGAATTATTAAAAGAATTAGAGAAGTCCATTGACACTTACAATCCCGATAAAGGAAAAATTCCCATAAATATCCTTGGATGGGGCGAAATTAGCCTCGTATTCGAGCTTGTAAACGATCCAGGAAACATTGCGTATAAAAGAATCCCGATTTTTGACAATGAAATGCAAGTAAAACGCCACGTATGGGCTTATAATGAATACAACAGGCTCCTGAAAAATGATTGCGGTTTGATACTTCCCAATTACGATACTGCTTGGTTTAAGGATGAGGAAGGAGAGATTCAATTTTATTGCGTTCAAGAAAAATTGCATCCCGATTCGGTTGGACATAAAATCATTCACAACATAAGCGACAATGAGATCGAAACACTCGTACTACTCGCTATGAGAGAAATGAAAAAAGTGTGGGGACATGCAAGGACTAAGAACTACTTGGATATCGGATTGGATGGCCAAATCTCTAACTTTGCCATAAAGAGCTACGATCCAAATAATATCGAAGTAACTAACGATACTAAGTTGTACTATATTGATACGAGCACGCCAATGTTTAGAATTAATGGTAAAGAAGCGATGGAAGCGGTACTATTCTTGAAAAGCACACCTTCGTTCTTAAGAGGGCTCATAAAAGCGGCGTTTCTTCAAGAAACCGTTGACCGATACTACGATTGGCGAAAAGTAACAAAAGATTTAGTAGCGAATTTCTATAAGGAACAAAAACCTGAGCTAGTTCCTAGACTAACGAGGCTCGTTAATAAATTCATGAAGGAAGAAGCGGCCGAGTTTGATATAGAACCACTCACAGTGGAAGAAATTAAGAAATATTACAAGAGCGACGCCAACATGTGGAGAGTTTTTCAAGCAGCAAGGAAAATCGATCGCTTTCTTGAGACTCGACTCTTTAGAAGGAAATATGCCTTTTATTTACCTGGAAAAATCGTGCGTTGAATAATCCTTTTTAATTTATAATCATTAGGCTTAAAAATTTAATAACAATATCAAACTAGGTATTCATAATAGATTATAATTAAACCTTGATATGTGATGTCATCGATTCGAAGTTTTATTGCAATGGAATTAGAGGACCCTGAAACAATAAACGCAATTCAAAACTTCTATCCTCGATTACTGCAAAATCAGCAGAACCTCAAGACAGTAAAACCAGAAAACCTTCACATGACGGTAAAATTTCTTGGAAATATCCCTGAATCTCTAGCACCAAAAATTTTTAATATACTAAAAGAAGATGTAAACGAAAGTTTGTTTCAAGGTAAAACTATGGAGTATCGATTGAAAGGAGTAGGCCAATTCAATAAATATTCCGTTATATGGATAAAACTTATTGGAAACGTTCAGTTCTTACAAAATGTTAAAGATACAATTGAAAACACCTTGAATGAAAAACTCAATATTGAAAAGGATAAACGAACAAAATTTAAACCTCATCTCACCATTGGGAGATTGAAAAAAAATAAAGTAAATTACAAGACTTTTGAGAGTTTTAAAAATTTGCTCCAAAACAATAAAGATTTAGATTTTGGTGCGTTTAAAGTAAATCAAGTTAAGCTTAAAAAATCCGTGTTAACTCCAAAAGGACCAATTTATTCTGATCTGGTGTATTGAATGGTTAAAACTCCGATAAAAGCCGTTGTATGGGATTTAGATGGAACTCTGATTCATTTTAAAATTGATTTCCTTAAAGCTCGAAAAGAAGCGTTCAAAATTTTAAAAAAACATGGCATACCTAAGAAACATCTTTCCATAAAAAACGGTACGATTGATACTATCGTGAAGTCTCGAAAGATTTTTGAATCTATGGGTTTATCAAAGCAAGAAATTAACTCAATTCTCAAGATTGTGAATAAAAAAGTTGTGAGTATTGAACACGCTGCTGCCGTAGAAGCAACGATGATTAAAGACATTGACAAGGTCCTTGAGTTCGCTAAAAAAATGAACCTAAAACAAGCAATTTACACGTTCAATACTTGCGAAAATACCGAAATCTCTCTTAAAAAGGTCAACTTGTTAAAATACTTCGATGTCATTGTAGGACGGGATAATATAAATAACCCCAAACCTCATCCCGATCATCTTTTATATATTTGTGATAAATTAGATGTAGAACCTTCTGAAATAGTAGTAATTGGCGATCACGTCCGCGATATCGAAGGTGCAATTAATGTTGGCGCTCATTCTATCGGAATGCTTTCAAAATTAGCAAGAAAGGAAGCCTTACAAGTCGCTGAAGTGGTCGTTGAGGAAAAAGACATCCCTTTAAAACTCATTCAAGTAATTAAAGAATTATCGTGATTTTTTAAAACTAAATCTTAAATACGAATCGTGATATTAATGATATATTCCTAAATCGAATGTTATAAAAAAATAAAGAAGGATAAAAGCGAAAAATGTCAATAACCTTTAAGCTCGACGTTTTGAAGCCGCACCAACCAAATAATCCTACGCTTGCCCGAGCACTAAAAGAGATCGAGGGCGTTAAATACGTGAATATACGCACTGAAGAAATCGATCAAAAAACAACATCTATCGAGGTTATCATTCGGGGAAGTGATGGATTATTATTAGATAAAATCGTTGAGGTCCTGGATAGCAATAATTGTGCGCTACATAGTGTTGATGAAGTAACTATTCAAGATGATTGAGTTTTTCAACAGCAGTTAAGAAACAACATAGTTTTCAACTTTTATTTTTTTTTATTTTAAACAAATAATAATGCAACATTTGAACAAAACATCGTTCATAATAATAACAGGGTGAAAAAAATGTCGATGGAAATGCTAATTCCACAAGTAGTTAAAATCTTACAGGAAAAAGGATCAATATCAGATGAATTGGACTATGCCGTGTTTCAATATCTCCTTAATACGAGGGGTCCAGGATATACTCCTTGTGCACCAAAATTAGTAGAACTAGAAGATGGAAAACAAGCCATAAAATTAGATATTGACAATACATTTGTTGATAAGAACAATCAAATAATGGGATTGGGGATTGTAGGTACTTTATTCGTAGATGTCGAGACCTTGCAGGTAATATATTGTACTTCTGCTGAAGAGTTGGAAGATAATATAGCGAAGCTAAAAATTTCGGGAATTGAACCCCAAGTAAGACCACATGGTAAGTATTAATCTGTAATTTTCTCTTGGCATTTGTATCTGTAAGCATTGATATTAAGGTAGAGGTAGTGTCATTATTCTAAAAGATTTAATTATACTTACCATTCAATTACATGTAGATTAAAAATGTCGAATAAAGAAAGTAAAATTAAATCACTAATCCAAGATTATTTATTGGACGAGGGCCTCTTGAGGAAAAAAATTCCCGATCCGAAGCTTGAATTTGGATTTCAGTTCACATTTCCTCCAGGAAAAGATCCAATGGGACGTCCAATAGGAAAAACCATGCTCGTGTATAAACCTAAAGATAAAAATCTTATCGTAATATCTGTAGGCACGCAGATTTCACAACCTCACATTAATGCATTAAACTCATTGGATGAGGCTAAAAAATTGAATTTTTTCATGGATTTGCGCAAGCATTTTCTCATGAAGGATGTCTTATATCGGATTGACATCCAAAATTACCGTTACGAGATAATAGATCAATTTTTTCTCCCAAAAAGCGAAAATATCTCAAAAAATTCCTTTTTCAAGAGCATAAGAAAGGTATTTAATAGCATGGCTTATAGCAACATTATTTTGGGAGAGTATTGTGCCGGGAAAGTTAAACTCGAAGATATTTCGAAATCTAAGGAGTTTTCTTCTGGATCTGATTTCACATTATACTCGTAATTCTTTGGTTGTAATGAAGGTGAATAAACATTTTCGAAAATTGGCTCAGAGCGTTAGGAAAATTAGATTATGTACAAGGAACGGACCGTCCAGATGTTGAGTGTATTCTCTGTTCGGTAAGAGAAGACGATGAACGAGTGAAATCATTAAAAGTATATCAAGATGATATTGCATTCGCTTGTTTAAACGTGTATCCTTACAATCCCGCGCACTTGATGGTCGTACCAAACAGACACGTGGTGGAATATACTGAACTTACGAAAGATGAACTCGTGCACGTGTTTCGAATGATACAGGGATTACAGCTGTTACTTGAAGATTTATATAGTCCAAAAGGTTATAATATTGGAATGAACCAAGGAAGAGCTGCTGGAGGGAGTATTGAGCATCTCCACGTGCACGTCGTTCCCCGGTATGGAGATGAAATCGGGTACATAGACATCGTTGGAAACACGAGAATTGTTGTAGAGGGTTTAAAATCTGTCCAAGAAAAGATTAAAACTAACATTTATAAGTATGTAAACAAGGAATTCTTTGAAAACTTCAAGTAAAAAAAATAGAGAAAAAAAAATTCAACTTTAATAATTAATATCTTACCTAGTTGCGTTTCGGATATCTGCGGCAGTAACACGCTTCCTTTTATCTGCCTTACATACGCCAATTGCTGCTTTTGTTGCTTCAGCTGCAGATTTCTCCAAAAAGTCAATTAACTTGTCTAAAGCTTCTGCGGCGACCAAATCTGCCCCTTCTTTCTTCATTAATCTTCGAATAGGAGCTTTAGCAATGTAACCATCGCCTTTTTTCGCAGCCTTTTTTGGTGCTGGTTTCTTTTTTGCCATGATATTATTCCTCCACTATTAGTTATTTAATAATTTGTAAAATTAAATTGGTATTAATTATAAATTGACAATAAGCCTATATAAATATTATGGTTCGGATCAACACTTTTAGGAATTTTAACAATAGTTTTTTCGTTTATTGGGAAAAATTTCGTTAAATTTATATGACCGACAAATTTTTTGAGAATTGAAAATTTTATGCTTACGAGAAGTATCTCGCAATTTTTTGCACTTACGAGAAAAATCTTATTAATAATTCAATAAGAATTTTTGAATATTAATATGGGATAACTCTAATTATTTCAATTCTTTATTAACTATTTGATAGTTTAATAGGAAATCAAATTTTTTAACTCATTTCCCATGATATGGGATCACTTTCCATGATACCTCACTTTATATGCGATAATTAATAAGGTAAATTAATTATTGATCGGTAAGATGACGTTTTTCCTTGAGTTTTAATACATGTTATAGAATTCAAATCATGAAAAAGACTCAATTTTTTGCTCAAAAAAGAAATAAATTAAAATATGATATTTAAGACAATATTATTAACAAAACTATTAAATATAAAAAATAAGAATATCTCACTCAATAGAAGCCATTAATTATAATCATGAGCATTCCAAGTGAAGAGGAAATTGAGGACTCGTTAAAAGCATTAGGATTTACAAAAAACGACTCAAAAGTACTTTTAACGTTATGTAAGTACAAGATTTTAAGTCCCGCAGATATTGCGCGCAATTCTGGAGTTGATCGTGCAAGGGTTTACGATTCATTAAATCGATTAATTGAAAAAGGATTCATTCAAAAAGAACCCGTTAAGCGGGGTGCAAATTATCAAGTTATCCCTGTTGATATGATTTTTAAATCAATTAGGTCAGATTATAAGAGTAAAATTGAGGAAACTCTAGAGTTAGAGAAAGTAATCGGCCAATTGGAGATTGACGAGGAAGAAACAGAACCTCGAGTCTGGGCAATTAATTCCAGAGAAAAGATAAGGAAAAAAATTAAGGAATTAATTACTTCTGCTAAGAATAGGATATTTTTTATTATTACTCCGGATTTATTGATGGAAGAACTCTCAAAAGGGAGTTCTGATTGGATCTTTAAAGAGCTTTGGAATAAAAAATTTTCTTCTAGCGAATCGATTCAAATTGTCGTGGCATTGAAATATTACGACGCATTAAAAGAAGAAATCAAAAAACTCCTCAAAATTAATATAGTCATGCATTCTATTGAAGGAGATTCTGTAATTCCATTTGGTTTATTAATAGCCGATAACGATTTTTTGTTTACAACATTAGATCAAATTGTTGCAGCACCAGAATATACTTCAGGGCTTTGGTTAGAACATGGAAAGGACAGGCAAGTCGTTGGATACGAACACTTGTTCCGTCATTTTGTTAATCAACAATGCAAATTAATTGCATTAACGCAAAAAAAAGCACCATATCAAACTTAAAATTATAAATAGATATTAAATGAAAAATTAAGATTTATATATTAGAACAATTAATTAATAACAATAACACAAAAAAAAGGGGTAATTACAATATGTCCTTCGTTGGAAAAGTAATATTGTGTGGCTCTGCTGGAGCAGGAAAAACTAGTATATTAGCTCGATATGTAGACGGACACTTCTATGAGGAATATAAACAAACTTTGGGAGCAAACTTTTTAATTAAGGAGATTGACTTAACTCGAATTATTGACGACATCAAAATCAAAGACGAATCAATAAAGAGCTCGTTAAAGCAAAAAGGAATAAAATTGTACTTATGGGATCTTTGCGGACAGCATGATAAGCTTTTTGCAAATGAATATTATTTCGCCCAAGCAGTTGGAGCCTTGATTGTTTTTAGCGTTGACAATACAGACTCATTTTCTGAAATAGATTTCTGGGTTTCCAAGATTAAAAAATTAAGCGGAGATATACCCTACATTGTTGTAGGAAATAAATCCGATTTAACAAGGGAGGTTGATGAGGAGACGGCTAGAAACAAATCCGAAGATCTCGGAGTTAAATATATAGAAACATCAGCAAAATTAGATGAAAATATTGAAAGTGCGTTTGAAATTCTATCAATTGAAGTAATCAATAATTTAAGAATTTAAAAAAATCAGAAAGGTATTTTCATTAATCGGTAGGTTTTTTTTTTCTTTTTTCCCTTAATAATTTTATATTCTTTTCTATTTCCATTTTTAATAATTTTTGAGAATTTATGTATGCTTGTCTTTTTTCTTTAGACGCTTGAAAATACTCGTCATTCAAAAATTTATCTAAATTCCCCTCTCGGTCGATCTCCTCGACCTGTTTCAAGTTTTTTGCACCCAGTTCTTTTATATTAACCTCCATATCGTAATCTTGAAACCATACTATTCCCTCTTCCGTATAAGACTCCATCAAATCCACTAAACCGTTATAACATTGTGGACATAACCAAAAATAAGAGCCATCGTCAACACGAGGCGGGTACACGCACTGTTTGAAACTTTCTTTTACAAAAACGGCATCCCTATTAGATTCCCTACAGAAATTGCACAAGCAAACATTATTATAGATTAATCTATATAAGCTTTCAATTTTTTTATGTATCCTATCTACGCCTTGAAAATTTCTTACAGATGTCTGAAGTTCACCAAAATCTACAGTTTTATGAAACTTCTCTTTCACAGTCATTAATAATACAGCGCGTAAAGCCTTCCGAAGGTTTTGGAGAATTTGATTTTCAATTTTAATGATTTTCCCAGTTTTCATCTTGCTTCACTATTAATATATTATGATAATTATTTAAAGTTACTATAAAAGAAAAAAAATTACAGAGCATCCAAATATTCTTGTGGTTGGAAAGTGTCAGGAGGACCGTTCTCAAAAGCCTGAGAATCTAACCAATTCCAACCATGTATCCCGACTTGTAGCTTATTCCATAAAAATCTTCTAATTCCTTCTGGGTTGTACCATCTGTGATTTTTATCTCCCCAATGGGGTGATGGCAAACCTTGGGAATAAGCTATTTTTGCTGCTCTCAGAGAATTCATATCTTCGATAGACTCTTGAGTAAACTGAATGGGCTGACCAAAGTATTTTTGCCTTGGAGGGTCACGAACCCTCATATTAGGATTTTGATTAGATTGGTAGAAATTAGTTTTTTGATCCAAGAGAATGGTATAGTGATATCTATTGCTTACTGAACCCATTCTTGATTTATCGTATTCGATATGATGAGAAGCGGGATTCCTAACAATATCACCAGATACAGCATCTAAACCGTATGATTCCTTTCTCAGAAATGAAATTCGATTATTAGAATCGCCGTTCCAATTAGGGTGATATAAATTCTTTTCAAATGTAAAATATATCCCTAAATGTTTAAGTCGTTGTTTTAATTCGATATAATAATTTGTATGCTCCTCAATTACGAGTTTTAAATATGATTTACTCCGAGCATCTCTGATATTTTTATGTATCCAACTGTTAGCAAAAGCAATTCCTGTCTGAGTTAAAGGGTTTTGATTCCTTACAGCATAACCGATTAAGTCCTTATCCTTATTACGACTGATGAGTGTACCCATTGCATCCATCGACAAAACCTTGTGATTGGCAGGCAATAAATCAGGACGATCCTTCGTGGAAATACGAGAAAGAGTATCATAGAGCCTATACTCCCTATTTGTAGATGTATCAGAAAATGCATTGTCCGCCATAGCAAAAATCTCTAACTCTGCGATCAATAAAATTTTAAGAGCTGGAGGAACTTGTGAATCTGGGGTGTTATCGATAGCAAATTTCAAGCTTATTATATTATATTGGGTAAGCGGCTTAAACTGCTGAGAGAAAAGATCTTCCTTAACACCAGAACCAAATATCCACCTTGTTAAATCACGACTGGATAAAGTCTTAAGATCAAAATAATTGCTAAAAATTGAAATTAACTTTCTTTGGAGAGGGTGGAAATTGGATTGTTGAAGATCTCCTAGAAAGAAATCGATTTCTGATTCTAAAAAACTTTTAAGAACAGGATCCATATTCATATCTTTTTGAATAAATGAAAGAATATTATTTAAAGCCCTATGAATGAAATCCATTCGCAACAAGAAGTGTTCTCTCAACCCGTTAAGTTGGTTTAGCCCTATGAATGAAATCCATTCGCAACAAGAAGTGTTCTCTCAACCCGTTAAGTTGGTTGAGCACGTATCCCTGACGGTATCTCTTCGGGTATTCGGGAAAGAACCTCAATATTTGGAGCAGGTACCTGTCGAACTCCTTCCTCCCAACGTGCGCCACTTCGAGCAGCTTTTTCTTGCGTATCACCACGTTTTCGAGCTTCAGCGTCAGGTACGTTATCAGGGGCGCCAACTTTTCCACGCCCCTTAACATTACCCTCGAATCCAGTCCTTCCCAGACGTGCGCAAACCTTCGAAGTACCGTTTCCTTTTTCGAACCAGGCAAGTCAAGTGCGTTGAAAATGCGGGCAATCTCGAGCGATGCCCGTTCCAAAACCACCTTGTTATAATCTTGATCCGAGCCAAACATGTTGAAGATCTTGATCCTCGTCGGGCTGAAGAACCGCTCCCGTTCTCGCTTGCTACCCAAGGTTGTACCTCGTAACGGTTCATGTTGCCTCCTGCGAGCGTCGTAAGGCGGATGATATTCCATTTTTGGAATCTCAAGTACCATTCCACATGCTCGACAGGTATATCCTTCCCTTAAATCCTTGACGTCAAAAGACCCGCAGTTATCACAGATAAATCCGTCGTGCTTTCGTAGTCTTGCCTCGAACTCGTCGCAAGGATCAATCGATTTATGCGTTGCCATTTGTTTCCCTCACCTTTTGGTTTTCTTTTTTAATATAGTATTTTAATTCAATTTTGTTTCAGTAGACACGAAAAATTTTTTATCATTTTTCATGAGAAACGAAGATGGGGAGTGGGCTTTTTAAAGCTTACGGTTTGGATCGAGTTTTAGGCCCTCGAGCCCCAAGCTCACAAAATTCAGTCGTCGGAAATTCCGATTATAAAGAAAAAATGCAAAGTGACGATCACTCTTCAAAAACTGCTTCTTGGAAAACAAGGATAAAACTTCTCTTGATGAAGATTTGAAGCCCATTTAGCCAGGGGAAAACCCATGACCGAGAATTCACGAATCCTGCTACATCTCACGATTTTAGATCTTGTGAAAAATTAATCCATTTTTTGACATGCATCAGTTTTTGATCAGCTTTCGATCGATTGCACCACAATGCGCTAAGACCAAAAATAAAGGCATGAAAGCACTAGCCTTGCGATTTCATCACAACCCAAGTATATGGACATTCATCATTCTATCCTTCATTATTATTCAAAACGAGTTATTTTTTATTCGCCTAAGAATTTGTCAATAATTTACAATTTCTTGAAACGAATTGTGAGGAAAGCATCCACTAGAAAACATTCAATTAAAGAGAAGGATGACTCTTATTATCATTCTATTAAGTGATTAAGCCAACATGACAGGAGATTTGTTCCAAGAGAGCAAGGAAAAGCTATTTAGAAAAATTTTTAGCGCGCCCACACAATGCCAAGATAACACTTCTTGGTTAAAGGCGTTTAAAGAAGTCATTTCTTCACATTAAAAAAAAAATCCTTTTTTCTTTTTTCTTATCTTTTTTTAGTTAATGATATATCATTAACTCAATAAAATCAATTTCTTACCATTCTTCTCGTAAAATGAGTTTATTCCTTATAGAAAAAGGCGTAATAACTATCTTAAACAATAAATTCTTCCTTATCAATCAGGGGAACCACAAAGGGCAGAAATTCCTCTTCAAGAATTTCGAACCCCTCGTTCACTAATTCAGAGAATCCAACATTCCCCGACTTAAATTCCTTCCAAATGTGCTCAACTTTCCCAAATCTCTTTCCCTCATCCATTCTCATCGAGTCCTCGTAAGTGTCCATCTCTTCTCTCGTCATTTCCTTGAGGAATTTATCCCCTGAATTCATTAGCACCGCTATTTTTTGGTACTTCTTAAAAATATAGTCAAAATCGTGCCCCATTTCTTTTTTTAACGACTCGTACATTTCTTTAGTACTCTCATCGGTTTGAACAAACTTCTTAAACACATCAAGAAATTCATTTGAATCAAATTTTTTTTTCCCCGTGAGATCAATTTCATAAAGAGTGCTTAAATACTTAATAAGTCCAATAAGTCGCTTAAAAAATCCTTCTTTCATTATTAATAATATAGAGGCTTAATTATTTAAAAGAATATGAAATAAATATCACGCAAAGTTGAATGAAAATGTAGATGAAGCGTTCAAAATATTATCAATTAAAATACTCAACAATCTAAAATTATAAATTGTAATTTTTATTCTTAACTTTTAAATCATTTTATTTGAGATTCTATATCGATTCAATTATTACCATGAGTATTTTATTAATACCTGTCGCTCCCTTAACAAGGGCAAAATCCCGTCTTGAGAATTATTTTTCGCGTGAACAGCTTAAGGATCTCATAATTGCAATGTTCAGGGATTTGGGAAGCACTCTTTTAGATGTAGATTGTTTTGAAAAAAAAATCGTGTACTGTGCAAGCGATGAGATTTTAGACCTTGCCAGTGACTTTAACCTCACGGGAATAAAAGAAGAAGTGAACAATGTAGCGCTTTCCTTTGATACTGTTATATCTCAGATGAATAAAATTGCTATAAACCATTTCAAAGCTAGAGAGACAGTTATTGCATTTTTAGACGTGATATTAATTAATGCGAATAACTTTTACGAAATTAATGAACTCATGAAACATAATAAAATTGTCGTGTGTCCCGCCATTCATTCTGCGGGGATTTCAATACTTGGGAGAAGACCCCCCGATATTATAGAGCCATGCTTTTCTGATCCACAAATTCCTTCGTTAAGCATGTTACTTAACAGCGCAAGAGAAAGGGGTATTGAAGATATTGCAGTTTATGATTCTTTTCGCGCAGGTTTTGACATTGATATTCCAGAAGATTTATTACTCGCGTACGAATACTTAAAAATCTTTAACTTAAAGCAGACTAATACATATAAATTTTTAAGCCATAATTTGAAATCATCGTTGCGAAAGGAAAATGCAACCAATAATCGAAAATTTAAGGATTTAAAGAGATAATCCTAAAACGAAAAGGTTATATTGATTTTTACGTGTTCTCCTAAAGCATCTTCAATTAATCTCTGAAACTCTTCTCTCTCATTTTTTAAAGATGCCAAATATCTCATGTAATCGCTGTTTTTTTTGTTCATGTCGTTTTCTAGGTGCTCTAACTTTGCGGTGTTTATGGAGATTTGATTTTTAATGTCTTCAAGTTGATCCGCAAGACCTACTTCCGAAATTTTTGCTTCAATTTCTTTAATTTTTAATTTTAAATCATTCACTTTCTCGATTTCGGAGTGTAAAACTTTTTCTTCAAAAATCGTATTTATATGCTCGATCGTCTTTTCTTTTTTATCTGTTTTGAGATTTAATTTATTTTCTTCTAAAGCATGTCTTAATTTGACTAGTAAACTTGAAAATTTTGCTAAATCTTTACTATCACTCGATAAAACTCTAATAGGATTTTTTAAGAAATCTCTTAAATAATTTATGTTAACTCCTGGCACGTGAATGGTCTCTTTTTCCAATTCAACTTTCATTTTCTTTAAAGCCTTCTTGAAACTCAGTTGGTCGTTGATTTTAATCCTTAATTGGAACAACCTATTTTTTTCCATTTCAAGTTCCTTGAATAAAGGATTCTTTTCGAGTTCCATCAACTTGGTGTTTAATAACTCTTGATTTTTATTTCTATCCTCATACTCCTCTTCAAAAGCATCTAAATCGACTTTTGCGTGTTCGATATTTTCTTTTAGACTGAACATTTTAGGAGTTTTTTTTTTAATCAATTCCTCTGCGTTTCTCACGTCTCCATATTTTTTTCGTAAAAATTCATCAAAAATCGCTAATCTTTTACGAAGTTTTCGTGATAAATATTCTAATTCTTTTAATTGAGGTTGAACTTCTTTTTTGAATTTTGGCAAAGATTTTTTAGCGATATCGTTGATAGTTTGAAATAATTTTTTATTATCATTAAGGAGCCTGATTAAATTATCGTAAAATATTTCTTCATCTCCAGGAATTTCTATCTCGTCAATTTCTTTAGTAATTCGATCGGTAAAGAAATTTAGAGACCTTAACGCTTTTTCTCCGATTTTTCTATCACTCCCGGCTTCTTGGAAGTGTTCGACGCTTCTTCTTAGTTCGTTTAAACCGTTCTCTATCTCTTGAACTAGCTTCTTTACCGCCTTTTTTATTTTAGAATAAAGGGTGTTAACTTTATCGTTGTAAAAATCCTCTAACTCTTCTAAATCGACTTCGGCCATTGTTTTTTCTTATTATTAATTCAATTATATTTATTTTATAGCATTAATAATCTTTTTCCCATTCATGTATTTTTGAAGTACTTTTGGAATGGATACCGAACCATCTGAGTTTTGGTAGTTTTCCAGAATACAACAAATAGTTCGTTCTGTTGCAATTGCCGTAGAGTTTAATGTGTGCACGATTTGTTTTTTCTCAGAAGTTCCCACCTTACCCATTCGAATTTTTAGTTTTCGACCTTGATAATCTAAACAATTACTACAGGAAACGAGTTCTCGATATGTTTCTGATGCAGGAAACCATGCTTCAAGATCATACTTCTTTGCCGCATTATCGTTTAATTCTCCTGAGGCAATATTTACAATCCTATAGGGTAGTTCTAATTGTTTGTAAATTTCTTCTGCGTTAGAGATGAGTTCTTCGTGAAGTTCCCATGATTCTTCCGGTTTTGAGAAAATAAATTGTTCGATTTTTTCAAATTGGTGTACTCTAAATATTCCTAAGGTATCTTTTCCGTGTGAGCCTGCTTCTCTCCTAAAACACGACGATACACCTGCATATTTTAAAGGTAACCGTTCGGGGTCAATAATCTCGTCGTAATGAAAAGCTGCTATCGTTTGTTCCGATGTGGCGATCATGTATAAATCTTCATCGTGTATCTTATATAGTTGCTCCTCGAAATCAGCTAACTCTGCTGCTGCTTTTATTACTTCGTGTTTGATAAAAAAAGGAGTCCACATTGGCATGAATCCTTTATCTTGTAAGATATCTAGTGCAAATTTGAGGAGAGCAAGATTTAACATTGCTAAATCGCCTTTTAAATAGTAGAATCTTGATCCGACCACTTCCGAGGCTTTCTTCGTATCTGCTCCACCTGTTGTTTCAATCAATTTCACGTGATTTAACGGTTTAAAATCAAATTCAGGTAATTTTCCTACAGTTCTTTCTATTCCATTTCCTTCTTCAGTTTCTGCTATTGGTACAGATTCGTGTAGAATATTTCCTACTATATAGCGATATTCATCTCTCAATTTTTCAAAGTCTTTCTTTTTCTGCTCGAATTCCTCTTGTCGTTTTTTAAGATCCTTAACTTGCTTTTTCAATTCTTCAGCTTTATTTTGCTCTCCAGACTTAATCAATTTTCCAATTTCTGGATTTAATTTATTTAATTTTTGCCGCACATCTTCATATTTCTTTAACGCTTCTCTTAGTTTTTCATCGTATTCTACTACTTTTTCTGCATTTATAGGATCTTTAAACCTTTTTTTCTCTGAGTCAATAATTTTTCCTATACTTGTTCGGAACAATTCAATATCAAGCACGCTAAACTCCCTCTGAATCATATTATTAATTATTAAATGATATAATATGAATAATTAGATACTATTACTAATGTATTTTTTGAAAAAAAATCAAGATGAATAATAGTTTAAATAATTACTCGTGAGAAATTCTCTCGTTAATCGTGGAACGTAAAAGGGCAGTTTTTATTTTTCTTTTATCAAATCCAACCATGTCGATAATACGCATGATTTTAATGCGTTTACTCTTCCCTTTTAATCCTTCTTCTGCCATGAATTCGTTGGCAAAAATTTCCTTCTCCGACTTCTCTGACATGTATGAAAATAATGATTTTTCAATAAAAAATTTAACGAGTATATCGTCTACAAAATTCTTAATGTAATGAAAATTAAGAGGAGTCAAAAACTAATAAAAAAAAATAGGCGTTAAATTAAGACTTACTCGCGATGTATGTAATTTAATATGAATTTCGGCAAAAAGAAACCCCATAAAAAAATGATCGAGCTAGCAATTAAGAGAGATTTTGATAGAATTAATAATCCATAATGTAATATAGTATCAGGGATCATTGTATCTATAAGAGTCCCTACCGTAAATATTATGAACGCAGACATTAACATTCTTCCCTTAGTTCTTACTTCGATGTCAGGTGCATTCAATGATTCTCGAGTGAATAATAAACCTAATATTAAGATTGTTACCATCATTGCTAGGACGTAGGCTTTTACCAAATAACTATATTCGATATCAACATTACCAGCACCGCCAATAGGACCATTTAAAGTTCCGATAAGAGTTGGATCTACAACAAGCATGACAATTAAAGCTATTGTAAACATAGTTCCAAATACGGCATAACTGGCAAAAATTTGCTTTTGATATTGCCTGTATATTAATTCAGTAGCAGCAGCTATGCCAAATAATAAGCTGAAGGGAATAAAAACTTCAAATAAAAGATATCCTCTCAGATCAAGTCGAATAGGAGTTAGCAAGTTAAAAAAAAACGAAAACATGCAAGGATACCATGGTTGTACAATTAATATCCATGTAAATCCAAAAAAAAGATAGAGTCTCATTTTAGTTTCACGGTATTTCAACGCAATTCTAACGCCAACAAGCATTGAGATTAAAATAAAGATCGTGCTTAGTATTCCATGAAGAATTTCAATCGGATACATGCTGAATTATCCCTTTCTATTACTACAATAATATAGGAAAGTGTATTTATAAATATGCGTATGGTTATATTTATGCTAAAAATAAAAAAATAAAACACTAATCATTGAATTAAAAATGTCTGCAGATATTGATTACGACATAATTGTAGTAGGTGCCGGTCCGGCAGGATCTACAGCCGGATACTTGTTGAAAAAATCTGGATTAAACGTGCTTGTCATTGATAAAGATAAATTTCCAAGAAAGAAACTCTGTGGGGGTATGATTACTTTAAAAACGCTCCAACTGCTAAAAACAATATACGGAGAAACACCATCCTCGCTAAGAGATAAAAAAATCATTGACTTCAGCACATTTGATTACGAGATTAATTATAGAATGTCTAGGATAGTGTCAAAAAAAACATCTGAATCCCCCTACAATTTCGTTGATCGTACGATTTACGATAATTTCTTGTTTGAGAAAGCTAAAGAAGCAGGCGTGGAAGTGATTGAAGGAGAGATGGTCAAATCCGTGGATATTGACAATTGTGAGGTATTTCTTTCCAATGGTGATAAATATAAATCTAAATATCTCGTAGGTGCCGACGGTATTAATAGCATGGTACGAAAAGATTTTATTAAGAAAGGAGTGATCAATAAAAAGAAGTGGGAAAATTATATGGCTACTGGACTTGAAGTATTCGTCGACAGAAATAAACTTGATAACGACATTTATCACGTTCCTATAGTTTCTTTTGGAGTTATTAAATGGGGGTATGCTTGGTTGTTTCCAAATGAAGATAGACTCGTAATTGGACTGGGAGGATTAAATAAAGAAAACAAGGGTAACTTCAGGAATGCTCTGCAAGATTGGTTTTCGTGTTTAAAAATTGATTCTAATGCGATAGGTAAAATTTACGGACATCCTATACCTTTTGGTAATTTCCAAATCATACCTGTGTATAAAAATAAAGTATTTCTCTTGGGAGATGCTGGTGGTTTTGTATGTCCTCTCTTTGGAGAGGGTCTTTATCTATCAATGAAAACCGCAGAGATAATGACCGATGCAATTAATCTTCACGACCCAAGCAAGAAAATATTTGCTGGAAAACTATTTATAAAAGGCTTAAAAAAAGAGGTATATCCTGAATTAAAAGCAGCATTGACACTAAGGAGGCTTTGTTTCAGTAAATTCGGAACGGCTTTCAAATATAAGGTAACTGGATTTCTAGTGAAGTTATTAGGGGAAAAATTTATTGAAATGATGCACGGTGAACGTTCCTATAAATGGTTAAGGAAAAAGAACTTAAACTTGCTACAAATTTTAGAGGAGTAATTCCTTATAAAAGGTCTAATCGGACTTTTTAAAAGGCCCTAATTTTTTTATTTTATTCGTGAATTCAGTCACTACTTCTGCCCATCGTTTCCCTTCAGAAGCGCTCACCCATTCTAACCTGACTCGCTCCTCGTCAATTCCTAATTGTGTGATTATGATGTCGTGTAATTTTTTAAACCTCTCATCCGTATATTCGTTCCCCGTAATGTAATGACAATCTCCAATGTGACATCCGCTCAAAAGCACGCCATCTGCACCATCCTTTAATGCCTTTAATAGAAATGTAGGATCAACTCTTCCCGAGCACATCACTCGAATGATCCTGATGTTCGGAGGGTATTGAAACCTTGAGACTCCTGCCAAATCTGCTCCAGCGTAAGAACACCAATTACAGCAAAAGACAACGAGATTGGGCTCCCATTCATTGCTTACTTTTTTCTTTGATTTTGACATTTTTTACGCATCCTCCCGTGTTTCGATTTTTTCTAATAAATAGGTATCTATCATGGTGTTGATCTGGTTAAAATCGTAATGTTTAACGGAAATAGCTCCTACTGGACATGTAGCGGCACACGTTCCACATCCCTTGCATAGTGCTGAATTTATTGACGATTTTTTAATTGGCATGGTTATATCTTCGAATTCTATTATTTCTTCTGTAAGGCTTATCGCATTGTATGGACAAACATCAACACATTTCCCACACCCTATACACTTTTCAGGAACGACAGCAGCTACTAAACCAGAGGTCGTTATTTTATCCGCACTTAAGAATCGACTTGCCCTTCCTGCCGCTCCATTTGCTTGTGCTATTGAATCTTGAATGTTTTTTGGCCATTGAGCGCATCCACATAAGAATATTCCGTCTGTAGCAAAGTCTAAAGGCCTTAATTTCACGTGGGCTTCCAAAAAAAACCCATTCTTATCCAATGGTACTTTCAACATCATTGCAAGTTCCTTTAGATTATCTGCTGGTACCATGGGAGTTGCAAGCACGACTAAATCGGTATCGAATTCTATATTGTCTTGTAGATTCGTATCAAATACTTTTATCTCGTATTTTTCCGCCTTACTGCTTTTTTTAGTGATTTTTGGTAATCCTTCTAAGTCATATCTCAAGAAAATCGCGTCTTTTCTCCTTTCTCGGTAATAATCTTCAAATTCTTTCTTGGCCATTTGAAGGTCCCTGTAGAGTACTACAATTTCTAGTTCTGGTTTTAATTCTTTCAGAATCTTAACGTTTTTAATGGATGTTGCGCAACAAATATTTGAACAATACGTTATTCCTTCTTTCTGCCGGGCATTAACGCACAATATTATCGTAACGCGCTTTACCTCATCAAGCCACGAGTTATCTCTTCCATTTAATTTTTGTTCTAATTCCATTTGAGTAATAATATTTGTGTTTTTCCCATCGTATTCAAATAATCCATCAGGTTTGTGTTCTTGACCTCCAGTTGCGACAATGATTGTACCAATTTTTAGCTCATGAACTTTATTGTCTGAATCCACAATCGATACGTCGTAATTGCCTACATATCCCATGATGTTTTTAATCTTTGCGCTTAAAAATAATTGAATGTTACTATTTTTTTCCAGTTTTTCCTTGGTTTCATTTAGTAACTCTGAAGCGTTTTTGTGAACTGGGTAAAGAACATTCAGGTATTTTAAATTTCCTCCTAACTCATTCTCCTTTTCAACCAAATAGGTCTTAAACCCTTGATTGGCTATATTTAACGCCGCTGTCATGCCTGAAATGCCGCCTCCAATTACTAAAGCCGTGTGATTAATGTCAATCTTGTGCTCCATCTGGGGCTGCAATAACCTTGATTTCGAGATGTGCATCCTAATCAAATCAATGGCCTTTTCTGTAGCGGCTTCCTTTTCATTCATGTGAACCCATGAACACTGATCGCGTATATTTACGAGCTCAAAAAGATATTTGTTCAGTCCAGCTTCTTGACATGTTTCTTGAAATAGCGACTCGTGCGTTCTGGGAGTGCACGATGCGACTATGAATCTATTCAAGTCGTACTCGGCAATTAATTCTTTAATTCTAATTTGTGAATCGGAAGAGCACGAATAGAGGTTTGCCTCGCACACGACCACGTTTGGTAAGGTTTTCACATATTCTGCAACCTTCGGAACATCAACATAATTTCCTATGTTTATTCCACAATGGCATACCATGACACCGATTCGAGGTTCGTCTGTTAATTTAACTTCTTTTTCTGGAATATCAAACACTTTTTCTTTTACCTGCGTGTATTTTACAGAGCTCAATTGGTCAGCAATTTGCGCAGCTACCCCACTGGCATCAGCAACGGTTTCTGGAATGTCCATTGGACCTTGACAAAACCCACATAAATACACGCCGTCTCTCGAAGAAGAGAGCTTCTCAAAATAAGACTTTTCTTGAAAGAAATTATATTTATCCAAATCAATACTTAAAGCTTCTCCTAATTCTTTTACTCCTTTTGAAGGAACTAATGGCGATTGTAGTACTACTAGATTTGCTCGAAACTCTTTAAATTCTCCAGATTTGAGATCTTCGTAATGAATGATCAAATCGTTTGTTTCGGGATCTTCTTCTATGGTACTGATTTTGGACTGAAAGTACTTCACTCCATATTCTTCTTGCGCTCTTTGGGTAAATTCGTAGAAGTTTTTACCGTAAGCTCTGATATCGTGTCTAAAAACGTAGCAACTCGAGTTTTCAGAATGTTCTTGGGTGATAATAGCTTGTTTTGCAGTGTATGTACAACATACACTCGAACAGAAGGGGACATCTTCGTGTAAATCTCTTGATCCCGCGCATTGAATGAACGCGATTACTTCTGGCTCCTTTTCATCGCTTAATCTAATGACATGCCCTCCAAATGGGCCAGAAGCGCATAATATTCTTTCATATTCTAAACCACTAACAACGTTTTTATAACGATATCCCCATCGTGAAGATAGTTTCTCAGCTGGCATTTCAAATCCAGTTGCAACAACCACCGCTCCGACTTTGATATCAAATTCTTGTGGTTTTTGCTCGAAATCTATCGCATCAGCGGGACACGCCTTTTTACACACCTGACACACTCCTTTAGTTAGATAAAGGCACATTTCCGCGTCGATCAAGTAAATTGGAGGAACTGCTTGGGGAAAAGGTATATATGCTGATTTTCTCTTGCCAATATTCATTTCAAATGGATTTGGAGCGGTTATTTTTGGACATTTTGCAGCACACTCTCCACACCCTTTACACTTTTCCTCGTCGATGTATCTGGGTTTTTTAAGGATTTTTGCTGTAAAATTACCTGGATCCCCAATAACTTTCAATACTTCATGATATGTCATTAATTCTATGTTTGGATTTCTAAAAACTTCAACCATCTTTGGGGCAAGGATGCATAATGAACAATCCAATGTCGGAAATGTTTTATCTAATTGTGCCATTCTACCTCCAATTGAAGGTGTCTTTTCTACTAAATAAACTTTAAATCCTAATTCTGTCAAATCTAACGAAATTTGAATTCCTGCTATTCCTCCACCAATTACTAACACGGAACCTTCCATTATTCCTTAATCTCCTCCTTTTTCTCTACTTTATGTATTAAATTTACTAAAAATTCAGATACATCTTTTATTTCAATTGATGCGATATCCTCAAAATCGTTTTGAAGGCAAGAAAAATGGAGTATGCATTTTGGACAAGAAGTAACCATCGTGGTACCTGCTGCTTTCGCCTCTAACATGCGCTTATATCTCAATGCCTTGGACCTTTCATTACAATTCATCCAAGAACTCACACCACAGCACAACGCATTTTTCTGATTATGTTCCATTTCGTTGAAAGAATAACCTAAACTTTTTAATTTTGTAAAGATTTCTCGAATGTCTTCTATTAACGTGCTCTCTTTCGGTAAAAACCGACTTAACCTGCATGGGTCGTGATACGTGAATTGAACATCAACGGCATTGTTATCTGGATTTTGAAATTCAATCTCTCCTTGCTTCCATTTCTCGTAGATGTATTCTAAAATGTGTTTCACTTCATACTTGTCGCTAAAATCCTCAAATAACTTTGAATATTCCACTTTTAAGGTTCGATATCCTTCAGCGCAGGAAGTTATGATCGTTGAAACTCCTGCTCTTTCAAATAATTCATAATTCTTTTTTGCTAAATCAATGAAGGCTTCAAACTTACCTTGCCCCCAATATAAATCGTGACCACAACAACTCTCGTCTTTCCGCACTACAATTGGTTTTTCTTCAATGGTAGAGATTATTTTTAATGTATCAGCAGGGATGTTGTCCAATTCGTCAAACTCAAATTTAAAATAAGGATTACATCCCACAAAGTACATAATATCTCCAGTTTCGGCAATTTCACATTCTTTTGGCACCCAACTTAGATCTCGTTTTGGTTCCACGTGCGAATAACTCATGAGTTCTGATATAGTCGTGTACATGGCTTTATGAGCGACACTCTCGTCCAAACATTGTTTATCTCTTTGCCTCATTTTATACCTTGCCATTCTTACTATATCCGCAAAATTTACATCCTCAGGACAATTCTGCAAGCAACTATTACAGGTCAAGCAATCGTTTAAAATGCCACTAGTTATAATTTTTTCTTCAAAACCTTCTAAAATTTCCTGAATGATTCTACTAGGTGTAAATTTTTGAACTTTAGATAATTGACAAATTCCAGAGCATCGGGCACATTGATAACATCTTCTTAGTAAGTTTCTCATTTTAGGTTCATAAATTTTTTCCATGTAAACTTCATCATCACTAAAAAGATGTTTCAATTCTTCCTTCTTCTTCATTTGAGTCATTTTACTTTACCCAATTGTTATAAATTGTAATCTTTTCTGATAATTCTCTACTTTTTATCATTATCACTATAATAAGAATCATGTTGGAGATTTAATTTATCTTTCGATTATATTTTAATCGTACCTCTAAATGTTAATTTATCATGTCTTTTAAAGAAAAAATGTATCATTTCGTATAGCACGCGATTGAAGATAATAAAACTCAAAAAAAACACAAAAAAAAATTATCAAATTTCTGAGTTACTCTATTAAAAGATAATATTTTCTTTTATTATCCGAAAATTAAAATTTATTCTTTAATTTCATTTCTCAAGGAGATTTTAAATTATAAATTAAAAAATTTAAAAATTATTGGTGGTACATTACAAAGGTGGATTTGATGTCTGAAG
>Ga0180433_10002649_pt1 | contig 27275 bp, 26 predicted proteins | sample SS_ome_8_FD_132980 | JGI IMG/M metagenome (GOLD analysis project Ga0180433, IMG submission 132980) | Hypersaline lake sediment archaeal communities from the Salton Sea, California, USA - SS_1_D_1 metaG | ecosystem: Environmental > Aquatic > Non-marine Saline and Alkaline > Hypersaline >... | reverse complement strand
TCAGAAGGAACGCCACCCGCTGAAGGCGGTTCATCTCCATGAAGAGCTTTGTCGAAGGCCTTGCCTATCTGCTTGGCTTCTTCGGCTGACTTGGCGTTTGCAAGCCTATCTCCAAGCTTTCTAATCTCTTCATCGATCATGACTAACTCCTTATCGACAAACACGGGTGGAGGGATTCGAACCCCCAATGGATTTTCACCGCTGGCTTCGAAGGCCAGTGCCTTACCGTTAGACTACACCCGCAACTAAAATCCCCCTCCCGGATTCGAACCGAGTTATCTTCCTTACGAGAGAAGTGCATCTCCTACTATGCTTAGAGGGAATCAACTTGGAACCACCAGAAATTATCGACTAGGTTTTGTGGTTCTCCAAAAATCTCATTGATTGCTCGCTTGAGGCTAAACCAGGTATCATTGTAGTCGTGACCACAAAAGATGCCGCCCGGTTTGAGCTTCGGTAGCCACGCCTCGGCCTGCTCCTTGAAAGGCTTGTAGAAATGGTCTGTATCCACCATTACAAGGTCAAGGCTCGCGTCTTCAAACTCATTGACGGCCTCTAGACAGTCTTTCTCGATCGTTTCTACGACATCGAGATAGTTGTTTGTCTCAAGCCATCCAAAGAAATCCTCTCTAATGTCTTCGCCCGCTCGCCAGCGCCAATCATCAACACCAATCAATCGATTGTTGTTCTCTTGGCAAACTGGTATGATATAGCTGAGCGAAAGTCCTCTGAAAACACCAAGCTCAACAACTGTTCCTTCACGAATACCTTGAACAAGCTTCGTGTAGGCTTCGCCCTCGGCTTCTGTGAAATATCCATATGGTCGTTCCATATTTATGCTTTCAGAAGGAACACAATAAGACCTCTAAATCCGGCAGCGGGAGTCGAACCCGCAACACAGGTTGTCAAGACCTGACAGACGGGGCACGGTGGCACATAACCGTCACGGCTTTACCTATTAAGCTACACCGGCATGGTTACTTGATAGCCAAGATATTCGACTACTTCTTCATCTAACAGAGAAGTTAGCAGGTTGAATGTCTTGCTGTCAAAGCATGATAGGTATTGCTGTTGAGTGTACCATTCCGTGCCATCGAACTGCTCATCAGACTCGATGCCATTAGTACCAACAATACCCTTGACAATGTATCGGTTATCGACAGGTCCGAAGCCGAGTTTCTCTAGCTGCGAATCATAATCTGATAACCAATCTTCGTAGCGTATGAATACGCTGTTTCTTCTTCCTCTCGCCCACTCCATCCATCCTCGATAAAGTCTGTTCCATCGCAAGGCAAAGCCGTATATATCTTGCTCTCTTATGTCTCTGAGAGAGTATTTGAACGACTGAGCGTGCGGCTTTTCATAAAGCGTGTCTTGATAGTTGATGAAGCTCACGCAAGAAGCAAATGGGTTCTTGGCAACAAACACGTAACGTATTTGATTGCTCAGGTAGGCGAGGGTCATTTCTATTGTCACAGACCGCATCAGCTTTTCTGCGTATCTGTGAGACCACCAATCGGGATCCCAGGAACGGCCAGATGTGTCGATTTCATTCGGTATCGGGCCGTGTTTCCATCCAAACAGATTCTTCAAGCATTTGACGTTTCTGAAGCTGTTTGAGAGGATGATATCGGTGAGGTTGGTGCCTGACCTCTGTATGCCATATGTCTTGACGTAGATGGTCATACTTGTTTATCGGAAATCCCCCTGCCGGATTTGAACCGACACTACTTGAGTACAAAACAAGCGTGCTGCATTAACACTAAGAGGGAAACATCCGCCCTGGTTATCCAAAGCCTGGTACCACCCATTCTGGCGAAGGGAGCTTTGGCGACCGTTGACGAGCGGGGGAGCCAGAAAAGCCGGTGACAGGGATCGAACCCGCGACAATCGCATTACAAATACGATGCTCTACCAACTGAGCTACACCGGCGAAACAGAATGAGTAAGTTGTGCAGATAGGCTCGTGGGAGTCGAACCCACAGCGCCGAAGCGCCTACATCAGGTAACCTACAAGCTTCGACTCATTCGATTCTTTAGGTTGCCAAGGGTAACGTGGTATCCCCACGGCTTCTTGGGCAACCCCAGTTCTTTTCTGATTTCATCAAGACGAGGACATTGAACGTCAATCCAAAACGACCTGCCATCCGTATCGACCTTTGGCTCGAAAGCAAACCACACGACTTCGTTGTCATACGGCTGCATCTCTTCGAGCCCCACAACTCGGTTGTCTTTCTCTCCCGCGAGGAACGTAATGTGACAGCCGTTCATCGGAAGCTGCCACGGCATTCCTCGCTTGGATTGAAACCAGTTGTAGTAGGCCGCGAAATCATCGCATACGTCAACACCATACCAGCCAGCCTTTTGGCCTGCGCGGTTGATGTCGATGTTTCCGTATGCTTGAAGCATGAGCTATTGTAGGCCGCTTATGCTTCACTCGAAAGTAGTCCCGAGAGGACTTGAACCTCCAACTGACCCTGTGTGTAAGACAGGCGCTCTGGCCAATTGAGCTACGGGACTATTAGCGCCCGAAGGCGCTGTGTTATTTGCGACGGGTCTTTTTGAGATACTTCTCCATTTCAGCGTCGCGCTTTGCCTTGGCCTCGACCATCTCATCCAGCTTCGCCTTTCGGCTAGCCTTGCTGAGCTTGGCGACATGCTCTGTGAGCAGTTCTGAGAGGCTTTCTTCGTCTCTTGGGAGTTCCTCGAAGTGTGTGTTGCCGCACTTGTCGCATTTGTATTCGACTTCGAGATTGGCGTATCCACAGCAGCTACAGCCGCCGTCGATGTGAACGTTGATGCTCGCTTTGACGTTGCCATCGCAGCGCTCGAACTCATCTTCCTTGTAGGTGTTATAAGCCGCGCCGCCGTCGCTGTTCAAGGGGAACTTTTCAACATCCTGGTGGATACGAGAAAAGATGTGAGTAATGACGAGCCTCTTTCTCTTCTTTCCTTGTTCGACTCTGCGAACTAATGCGTCACACTTCATTTCTCATTCCTTTCCGTAATTGGGCCAGTTGGATTCGAACCAACGTTGAACTTTCGTTCCTCGATTATCGGTCGAGTGCTTAACCTCTCAGCCATGACCCAAGCTAAAATAGGACCGGAGAATATCGAAATCTCGACCTCACCCTTATCAGGGGTGCGCTCTTCCTCTGAGCTACGGTCCTATCAAACTCCCCGAGCAGGGCTCGAACCTGCGACACGGTGGTTATTCATTTTGATGAAGTTCTGCATGACAATTGGCACAGACGAGTGTGCATTTGTCTATTTCTTTGCTTACTGTATCCCATGAAAGACAATGACCTTTGTCTGAGATGCCAAACTTCTTTTCGGTAGGATTCTTATGGTGTAAATGAAATGCACCAGGAACATCTTTGCAGTAACCACAAATAGAGCATTTACCACCAAGTTTTGCTATGATTTTACGCTTACGGTTTCTTCGATAATTGACTACCTTGCGAACTCGGCGTTCTTTTTGATAAACTTCCCAGGCCTCTTCTCCCATTTCTTGTCTACGTTTAGATATTGCCATATATACCTCCTAAGAGGTTATACAGCTATATTGGTAAACTTCCTTTGTTTACCTAAAACTCCCCGACCTGGGTTCGAACCAGGGACAAATCGCTTAACAGGCGATCGCTCTACCAACTGAGCTATCGGGGAAACAGAACAGATAAGATGTTAGCATTGGCGCTTTTACCCCCAGCATTTCTTGCTTTACAGGCAAGCGCTTTGGGCATTTTGAATAAGGATCAAAGTGATAACCAAAAACTATTCGACCTGTTCTAAAAAGACTGGGAAGGGATTCGAACCCTCATAGGGGACATGCCCCGCAGGTTAACAGCCTGCCGCTTAACCTTTCAGCCACCCAGTCAAACTTGCAAGTAAGGGAGTGGTAACGGAGATGCCCCCAAAGGGCGCTTCCCCATGAGTTTGAAAAACGGGGAAGATAAGAGTCGAACTTACAGATAACCGTCGCCTATCGACTTGCAAAAGTACCCTCGGTAGGATTCGAACCTACGACAAAGTGGTTAAGAGCCACCTGCTCTGGCCAGACTGAGCTACGAAGGCAAAAGTGGGTTGCCAGAGATTCGAACTCTGAAGACTCCTGGGTAAGAACCAGGTGCTTTGCCTAATAAGCTTGCAACCCATGAAACGAGGATGAAGGGGTTCGAACCCTCAGTCGCCAGATCGACAGTCTGGTGCATTAACCAATTATGCTACATCCCCAAAGATGAAAGTGGGACAGACAGGATTTGAACCTGCACATGCCGCCGGGTTTCAACCGACCGCTCTACCATTGCTTGCGCTTGAGCTACTGTCCCAGTAAGAAAAGGGTGAACGACGAGACTCGAACTCGCGACCTTCGGGATCACAACCCACTGCTCTAACCGACTGAGCTACGTCCACCATCTAAATGAAAAGGTGACTGACGGGAATTGAACCCGCATAAGACTGCTTCACAAGCAGTTGCATTACCAATCTGCCACAGCCACAATGTCGGTAGCAGGACTCGAACCTGCGCTGACGGAGCTTATGAGACTCCCGCTCTGCCAACTGAGCTACACCGACTACTGTTAGAACTTCCCGTAAGCGGGATCCTGTTTTATCCCATCATTTCTCTAATGGCCCTTACCCGACCATCAACGAGCTTCGCCCACTCTACGGTCTGTTTAGGTTGCTGCCTCTGCGGTCCAAATGGCTGTTTAGGCCTCCCTCATTCGCGAAGTGCAGTCCCGACTTTCCTCTCGTCCGTATGGAACCAGTGACGGATAGAGCGATGGGTCGGAAGTTCTAACCAGTTTGTCTCGAAAAAGCCTGCGTCAGGATTCGAACCTGAACAACCTCTTGTGCATAGAGATAACCTTCCATCCATCGACTCCGAGGAGTAAGGGGCGGCAGAAGACCGTTTAGCATGCTACCATTACATCACACAGGCATCTAATCAGTAAACAGGCAATTCAGGAATCGAACCTGATTCATTTTGACACCGAAAGGCTGGGGCCTAGGACTATTCTTTCTCGGGGCACACCTACTGCCCATTATTGCCTATCAAAAGCGTCGAGCAGGACTCGAACCTGCAACCCACAGTGGGGATAACCGTAAACTCTTCGGCTCCGAAGAGCAAGTAAACGAGGACGGATGTAAAACCGTTGCTCTACCAGTTGAGCTATCGACGCGAAATGAGAGATGGAGGAATCGAACCCCTTGACGCCACTTACCATATAAAGTCAAGTGGTTTACAGCCACCCGGTAAGATCATCTCCCGTAAGTCTATCAGAAAGTGGGAGAGACAGGAATCGAACCTGCAATGCCGAACGGCGTCTGATTTACAGTCAGAGGGACACACCACCTGTCCAACTCTCCCGAAAAGTGGAGTTAAGGAGATTCGAACTCCTGGCCTATTGCATGCCATGCAATCGCTCTACCAACTGAGCTATAACCCCATAAGTGTGACAGGAGGGATTTGAACCCCCGACACGCGGTTCTTCAGACCGCTGCTACTACCAGACTGAGCTACTGTCACATAAATAAGTGGAGCCTATCGGGGTCGAACCGATGACCTATTGCTTGCAAAGCAATCGCTCTACCAACTGAGCTAAGGCCCCAATAACATCCCGAGAGGGATTCGAACCCCCAACAGACCGAGATTCGTAGTCTCGCGCTCTGTCCAGTTGAGCTACCGGGATAATAAACAGGTAAGGGGTGAGTATCGGGTATGCCTTTCGGCAGGTTTGATTACAATTCAAAGTTGATAACCGATGGTCTCTTCGACCTGTTTGAACGAGGACGACGGGATTCGAACCCGCAATCGCCGGATAGACAATCCGGAGCATTACTCGTTATGCTACGTCCCCAATAGTAAGTCAGAAAAAGCTACCGGAGGGCCTCGAACCCTCAACCTCATCCGTACCAAGGATGCGCTCTACCAGCCTGAGCTTCGGCAGCGTAAGCCGTGGCGCTGTCGCGCACACGGCGATGAGACTTACTGATTACTCGCTATTCACTTGTCAAAGAGGCAAGAGCTTTCGACTCATCCGAGTCTAGGTTCTTGTTGTAATGCGAGATACCAGATTCGAACTGGTAAGAACTGCTTGGAAGGCAGCCATGTTGCCGTTACATCAATCTCGCGAAGTGGGCCGGGCAGGATTCGAACCCGCGATGAGCTTTCGCTGTCGGATTAAAAGTCCGGTACTTTCGGCCTCTCAGTCACCGACCCATAAGTGGTCTTACAAGTCGGTTTGTGTTTCAATCGAATGAGCATATTTGTCTCCTGCTTCACTTTCAAAAGCTCGCAGCAGGATTCGAACCTGCGTGGAAGTTTCCTTCGACGGATTTGCAATCCGTTGCCTTCGCCTCTCGGCCATACGAGCATTACTTTTCATAGCGAGCCTTTGTTTTTGCTCGCATTTTTGCGTACTCAATATCATGTTCTTCAGCATGACAATTGGCACACAATAGTTGACATTTATCTACTTCTGCTTTCAGTTTATCGAATGAATACTTGCCTTGCGAGATAGCAAATTCTTTTGTTTTAGAGTCTTTATGATGGAAATGAAATGCTCCCAAACTATCCTTGTTGTAACCGCATTTCTCACATTTTCCACCTTTATAGTCTACCAATCTGCGTTTGAGTTTATTTTTGTATTCAGTTAGATAAACCTGGGCTTTTCTTTGTTTTTGTCTATTCCTTTCTTTTTGGTATTCTTTCCAAGCTTCTTCTCCCATCTGCAAACGTCTCTTTGTTTTCGTTCCTTTTCTTCCACCTGTGTTTGTTAGGTTTGCAGTGGACTTTTTCTTGAGAGCTTCTTTTTGTTTCTTCGAGAGTTGTATGTGCTTTGACCAGGCTTGTGCAGTGCTTTTTGCAATATCTAGTGTTGCAGCAATCTCTCTATACGATTTTCCTAATTTGCGTAGCTCTATTGCTTGAGCCTTTGTGTTACTTGATTTTGCCATAACCTTATATCGGCAAAACTTTTTGTCTTTTCAGCCATTCACCCTAACCATTCGGGCAGACGGCCAAACTATCAAAGAGGTAGACGAGATTCGAACTCGCGGACTTCTCGATGGCAACGAGACGCTAAACCAACCTAGCTCCTACCTCAAGTTGTAACACGCCGGTACGGATTCGAACCGCACTCACTTGTTTTGGAGACAAGCTGCATCCCAGATGCTTCCGGCGTAACTGATTGTCAAACTGCCCGAGGAAGATTCGAACTTCCACAAACCTGATTCAGAGTCAGGCGCACTGCCGTTATGCTATCGGGCAAAGAAAAAGGCCCCGAGCTTCTGCTCAGGGCCTTGGTGGTTGTTTCTGTTTGCTTTTACGAGTTAGCCGTTACGCTCCCTCAAGCTCGCAGGTCCACCAAGACCCTTCGTACCGCATCCATTGGCATCATACCAGCGACGCATAAACGCATCGACAGCATGCTGCTTGGCTGTGGTCGTAATGGTTTTGGTGAACTGTCTCATGGTCATTCTTTCGAGAGGCGACACGCCTCGGTTCATCATTCTACTTGCGAGGGCTGATTATTCCTCCCTCGTCTTGAACTTTTCGGCCACAATTCTTTGTGGACATCAGTATTTCACACCGTTTTCCCAAAGTCAAGCGCGGAAAGGGAAAATTCTGCCCCTTTTTCGAGCCGCTGGGCCGGCGATGAGCAGATTCTACCAATCCTATGTGGCACTTGCAAGGAATCTGTCAACGCCAGCCTCTTCCGCGACAGGATACAGGACCAATGGACCTGAAATCTCATGACCTGTCAGAATTGGCAGACAAGGCCCCAGACTTTCGAATGGCTTCAGGTTCCAAGCTGACTGGAGTCTGGCTGTTCCTTCGGGACAGATGGGGTTCAGAATCGCTGCTGCAATCTGAATCATCTGAACAGCGGCGACCATGCACCAGTCGAACTTCTCTTGAGATTCAGGGTCATCTTGTTTCGCCAACTTCCACGGCTCCATATCGCTCAGGAGTTTATTCGCGGCATCGATGACCTTGTTTGCTCGACGAATGAGCTTGGGGATTTTCAAGTTGCGAGCATCATTACCAGACTTAATGAGTTGCTTGATAATGGCAAAGCCATCCGTAGCGGCCTCGATATAGTCGGGGAAGCTATTACCTGGTCGAACGATCTTGTTGTCTCTGTAGGTCTCGATAAGCTTTCCCACACGGTTGACGAGGTTTCCGAAGCCACGAGCGAGGTCAGCGTTGTAGAGGGCGAAGACATCCTCAGCGTTGAAGCTCGTGTCAGCGGCGTCCCACGGCCCCTGAGAGGCCAAGTAGTAGCGAATGCCATCGGTCCCGACTTGTCCCGCGAGCTTGCTGAGCCCTTCGATGCTCACGAAGTTGTTGCTGCTCTTGCCCATCTTGCGGCTGTCATGAACCCAAAAACTGTGAGCATGAATACGCTCAGGCAGCGGGCGGTCAAGAGCAATCAGCAGCGCAGGCCACACGACGGCATGGAACCAGAGAATATCCTTGGCGATGATGTGCGTGGGAGGCCAAAACTTCTTGGTCAGTTTGTCGCTGCCATCATTGAGAGCGCTGCGATAGTTGAACAAGGCATCAATCCACACGTAGATGACCTGCTCAGGATCATTAGGCAAGGAGATGCCCCATCCGCCGCCAGGCACCTTCCTTGTAATGGGGATATCATTGATCTCGCCTTCGAGTCGAGCGATGATTTCGTTGGCTCGCTGGTTTGGTGTAATGAAGTCTTCTGTGGAACGGATGTGTTGCAAAATTGCTTCGCGATACTTGCTCAACCTGAAGAACCAGTTCTTTTCTTTGCGCCGCTCAAGAGGCTTACCCGTGATACTGCTCTTGTAGTCGGTTTTCTTGGCAGCATGTTCAGTGACGTACTCTTCCTGACCCGCGTCATACCATCCTTCGAACTCGCCTTCGTACACGTCGCCCTTGCCCATCAGGTACCCGATATTGGCAAGAACCGTTTCCTTATGGCGATCTTCGGTCGTGCGGATGAAGTCATCATACCTGATGTTGAATGCAGCGAAGGCATGCTGAAAGTTGCGTGCATGCGTGTCGCACCATTCCGCGACAGGCACCTCTGCTGCCTCAGCCGCAGACTTTACTTTGTCGGCATGTTCATCCGTACCTGTGACAAAGCGTATCTCTTCATCGGTATGTAGTCGTAGAGCGCGCGCAGCGATGTCAGTCATCAGTGTCGTGTAGCAGTGTCCGATGTGCGGGTTTGCGTTGACGTAGTAGATTGGGGTCGTGAGGTATTTCGTCATGGCGGTATTGTAGCCTCTCAATCGTTCACCAGAAAAGCCCCTCCGCCATAGTGGTCGAGAGGGGCTTGTTAAGGGGCAATCAGGTGGAGCCGCTAGCTCTGATTACCAGGTCTCGGCTTCGCCGTTGCAACAGATGCCGTCGCCGCCACCGTCGTCGTTGAACTCGCGGACACGGATGTCGAGGTCATCAGGCTCCCAGTTCGCTGCGCCGTCCGCCTTCATGATTTCCTGGTAGGCGCGGAGAGTTGCTGCACGGCGGCTGGTGGCGAAAACGGTCTTGGGACCGAAGACGACAGAGCCGTCATCTTCTCGCATGATCTTCTGGTCTTCGCCGTTCTCGGTGTTGGTGGTCATCCTCACTGCGCGAGGGCGGTGGATTGCGATGACTTCGAAAGGCTGCTTCTTGCGTGGTCGTGCCATGGGTTGTGGCTCCTTTGTTTCTGCAACTACGGTAGTTGCGGGTTAAGAGTTAGGGGTTGCTCCCCTTCAATTAATTCTTACCAATCTTCCTTTTCGCCTTCTGGCATACCCTCAAATTCCATCTGGAAACTTTGCAGGTTTGCACGAATGACTTGGGGAACGGGATGCTTACGCAGCATCTTTGTAAAGCCCGTCACAAGCAGCGTAGCTGCGAGCGATGAGCAATGGCTGGTTGCTCGTGTCGTGCAGGTTTCAGGAGCGGCCTCAGCTTGAGGGAACCAACGCTCGTTCCATGCCTCACGACTGGCATCATCATACACGAAATGAGCTTCACACGATTCGGCTCCCATTCTTGCTTCCGCAAAAAGCCGAATCATATTTTCACTTGCTGCGTCGAAAACTTGCTTCCTCACTTCCATGTTATCGACACAACAGAAAACCCAATCCGCGTCTTCGATATGGTCAGGTTCAAAGGCGACATTATGGACTTCGAGGCTGAGGCTCGGATTGATACGCTCGACCATTCCCTTGAGCGCATCAACCTTCTTGAGTCCGATTTCATCCTCGAACCATCCCTGCGGCCCCAGATTCTCGCCGCTGACCTCATCGAGGTCAACGAGCGTCATCTCCTCGACGCCGATTTGAGCAAGCTGGAGAGCCGCCTGACGACCCACAGCGCCCGTGCCGATAACAGCGACATTCGCTCGCATCAGAGCCTTCGGCGGAATGATACCCGAAAATCGGGTCATTCTCGCAGGAGCCGACTGATGGACTCGCTGAATAGTTTCGGCTTCGACAGGTTCAGCCTTGACTTCGACCGCTGTTGCTTGAGTAGTTTCTGTGTCCATTAGTTACCCCTTAACGGTTTCTTCGTCGAACTCTTCGACTTCTCCATCATCTTCCCAGGCCTCGGCTTCTTCGTCGGTCTCGTCTTCCCATTCGCCTTCTTCTTCGTCAGAAGCTTCGGGTTCTTCATCTTCAGAGTCATCCGACTCTTCATCAGAGTCATCTTCCTCTTCTTCATCAGACTCTTCATCCTCGTCGGATGCTTCATCTTCATCAATAACATTGATGTCGCTGGAATCTTCGACTTCTTCTTCCTCTTCATCTTCATCTTCATCGAAGTCTACCAAGCTATAAGCTTCTTGGACGACATCGATGCGATTACCAGAAGAACCCTCGTTTTCTCCACGCCAAAGCGCTTCGAGCATGAGTTCATTTTCTGCGAGTTCAAGAGCAACAGCGTTGGGGTCTTGTGACCTGGCTTTGAGGCGAATCAGGTCCGGATCCGACATACCATATCGGTCACGAATCGCTTCCCAATCGATATCGCCGTCTTCATCCATGAACGCGATGTACCACCATCGATGGTCGCTTGTGTCGTAGAACTCGCCTCGGTCTGGGTCAAGTTCGATGCGTCCGGGGTGGCGAAATTTACGGGGGCTGTCTTCTCCCTCCCCAAGCCACCGCTTCAATGCTTCATCATCGAGTTCATCAAGTTCATCGAAGGTCAGGTTACCGTCGATTCTTCCGCCGCCGCTTTTCCTTCTTTCTTGTTCGAGCGGACTTGGGTCGGTCTTTCCTCCCACGCCGCTTCCGCTCAGATTTGTTCTTCCGACCCCTCCGTTGTACCCGCCCCCGTTGTGAAAACCCAGGCCGCTACCTCCCTTGTAGGTACCTGTGTACGGCTTGGGCTTCGGAGGCGGAGGGATGATGACACATTCTTCATGCTCTTCAATCCATTCATCGAAGGGCAGCTTCGACATAATCCGAGCATCAAGCTGGTCGAAGTCAACGGCAGCGCGCTTCTGACCTTCCATAGATTCAATCATGACCTTCAGCGGAACGTCAATCCACATCGGCCTCTGAATGCGCTCGCCTCGCGTAATGTTGCCGTCGAAGTCTTCCTCTTCTTCGTAGAGACCCGACGTTTTGATGCGCAGAGTTGCCGTGATTGCGCCTTCCACAGCGCGGATAAGCATGATATGCCAATCCATTGTCGCGAAATGCTCATCGAAGTAGTGCCTGTCTTCTCCGCTTGGGAAGGCAGAGTTACCAGGATGCTTGTGCCACCAAATGCGGCTGCATTGCGCGGCTTGCAAGCCATCCTTTGTCTGCTCTGCGATGAAGTCGGCGAGACCGTCATCGTCGAACTCGATATGACCAGGCGTGCAGACAGCCTTGACCAAGCGCACGTCAGTAACATGCAACGGGTCATCGGTTTCCGTGATGCACATGCCGCCAATCTCGACGTTGCTGAGACGAGACTGATAGACAAGCTTCAACCATGCAAGCTGGTCGAATGTCAGCACGCCGCCGTCGCCGTCTTTGTCAACGCGCAGCCGACGCGGGTCAATCTTCTCAGCTTCAGTCGGCTCTTTCTTGACAGTAGTAGTCGTGATGGTCTTGGCAGGTCCAGACTTCTTGCTTGGGTCGTAGACGCTGCCGCCAGGCGTGATGATGCGAGGGGGAACACCTGTGTTTGCAGGAGGGTTATTGGGATTGAGTTTTTTGGCTTTCATAAGTTCTCTTTCTGTTTATCGCGCCGTCATCACGGTCTGGTTTTCGTCAAAGGTATATGTCCAGGCAGGGCATCGCTCCATCCAGTCAGGTCGCCATCCGCGACGCCGACGATGATTCGGGTTGTGGTCACGGTTCAAGCGAGACATAATGTTCTGCATCTGGTCTTTCTTGTCTCGCGACCAGCCTCGCAGAAGATTTCCGCGCGAACCAAAAGTAGTCGCCTCGTCAAGCATTGCGAGGTCGAGCATAGCCATAGCCACCAGACGCCCATCAGGAAGTTCAACAATGTCGTCAGGATGCTGAAGATAGTTGTTGTGCTTTTTGTCAATCTTGCGACCAGCGATACCCGAGATTTCGCAAACTGCAACATTTGCAGGATGAATTTTCTGCTGACTCAGAATACTTGTCACGGCTGCTGGGTCATTCGCAATCATTGGCTCATGACCTTCTGCATGCAAGAATGCATCACGATGGTAGGTGACGCCCTCATGCTCAATACTGTCGTCTCCACCCTTGACAACATTGTTACCTGTTGCGGGACAGGTAATAACAAGGTCTTTGTTGACCTTGACATTTTGGCCCTTAATGCGAACGGTCTTCGCTTGCCGTGGGTCAATCCATTCATTCGTGACAGCGCATCGAATGTCGCAGTCAGGCCAATTCGAAATACGGTACATGCCGTGCTGTTTAGCATCGCCCAGAAGCGTTTCAATAGTCTGAAAGACATCGAAAACACGACCTTCCTTGACGGAACCTCCAAGCTCAACATCAGCGTTGCCAAGACAGATATGGTTATCGGTCATCACATGCGGATGTTGTCTGCCGTCATTAGACAACTTCGGTTCTGTATATTTCGCAGAGAAACGAACACCGTTGTATGGGTTCCAGTAGACCTTGACAGGACTAAGGGAAAGACGGTATGCTTTGTCTTCGGTTTCAAGGACTTTAGCAGGAATGGTAACGACAATTTGCGCTCTCACATCCTTGCCTTTGACTTCAACGTTATCGATACCGTAGTTGTTGATAAGAGCAACCATCTGTCTTGCAAGACGGAATCTCATATCGCCATCGGCATCAACAGACATGACTTCAATAATCATGCCCTCATCGAGATGACGGCGAGTCTGTTGCAACGACCAAGAGGAGTTTTGGCAGGCGTTCGCTGCTCTTTCAGTCTCTTTATACATGCTACGGAACTTCTTGCGAAACTCTTTTTCGAGTTCGTCAAACTCGCTGAACTCTTCTTCGTTCTTGATTCTTTCCTGCGCAGCATGAAACTCGTCCATAAGCGCTTGCAGCTTTTCGCCAAGGCCATCAATACGCTTGATAGCGTCTTTGACATGCTCAAAGTCAGGTTGCAGAGACTCCTGACGACGACGATGCGTGATACCTTTGTAGGTAATGGCAGCCATCATCTGAGCTTTTTCAATAACAGCTTTTTTGTCGGTAGTACCACCGGCGATGGCTTCTGTAGTAAGCTTCTCAATTGAAGCTTCATCAAGTTCTGCTACTGCTTGTGCCATTTGGCTAGCCTCCGGGTCTGTTGTCCAATCGTAATCCTCATGTTCAGCGTTAGCTGGTTCATGAGGTTCTTTTCTAAGAATGTTTTGTCTGAAAACTGGTGCGTACCAGGTATTACCTGTAGTATTGCCAGTTGTGTCTGTCCACGTTACCGTAGCGGTATTGGTGGCAGTGTTTACAAACTGGCGATACTCAGGCGGCATACCGGACTAGGCCCCAGCAAGTTTCGATCGAGCAAAGGTCAGTCTGTCGCCCTCGCCGAGTTCCTGGTGGAAGTTCGTGACTTTGCCTTCATTGACTCGGACGTTGTAGCTGTCAGGGTCGAAGTTCGGCTTCTTTCGATCGATGAAGGTCTGAATCGTAGTACCAGCAGGCACGTTGACTCGACGGGTTGTTCCTCCATGGTCCACATCGCAAACGTTAATCACGGGCATTGGTATTGCTCCTTTGTTGTCGGGCGCTGCTCGCCCAGGTTATGGGTTTTCAGAAATCGTCTTCGTAATCGTCTTCATCTTCCTCGTAGTCATCTTCATCTTCCTCGTAGTCTTCTTCTTCATAGTCGGCATCTGCCATTTCTTCTCTGTATTCATCGTTCCAGAAAAGAGGTTCGGGTTTTTTCGCTGCTTCGGCTCGCGTGATACCTGGCGGAGCATCGAAGTCTTCAATGTCGTCATCATTGAGAACGTCGGTATCGCCGGTATCTGCGATACCCCCGCCCGCTGCTACCTTTTTTTTTGATATCTGCAAAGAAGTCAGTCGCGGGTTCTTTCGCGACGACATCACAGATGATTTGATGATTTTCGCCAAGCTGCTCCCTCAGAGAGTTACGGTACTCATCTGAGTATGTTGTGTTTTCATATGGGGTCTTGGCTTCTGGCTGTTCAATCCAGTTCAAGATAACGCTTGCAAGCTCGATGATGTGACGAGACTGGATGCCTTCATCATCATACATCCCCCAATGCTGAAGCAAGCTTCTAAACAGATGAGAGTCAAGAATAAAAACAATTGGCCTATCATCGCCGATGCGAATAGCCAATCGTGAGTGCGCATTTGAGATATGGCAGTATTGCGCACTGGCTTTCAGGTCATCAATAACCTTCTTCGCTCTTTTGCCAGCAAGAACATGGTCAACGACTGCATCGCCATGAGGCCCGCGTCCTCGACTGCTGTTGTAAGGCAGGTATGAGGAGTCGATTTTTCCAATGGGCTGGGCTGTTACGAGTGCAGTCATGGTTTTTGTTGTCCAAGAGGTTTTCGTTTTTCGAACAAGCAAATCTTACAACGAGCTAGTTTCACTTGCAAGACGTTGGATAGCTCGGTCTTTTGCCTTAAGTTCGATATCGAAATCAACTGCGTGGCCGAAACTATCGGGTGAACTAACTGGATAGTCAGCGTGCTTGCGAAGCAAAGGCTGGTTGGGCATTGTCTCGCAGTAATGGAACAATGGACGGGTATCGTTCCAAGTTGGCAAGCATGCCTCAAATGCTTCTTGCTCGCTCATCCCGCCGTCATTGCAGAGATGATGCAGATTGTCAAAGGTCACGGGAACGCCAACAATCGGGTAGAAGACATCAATGAGGTTGCGGACGTTCCACACGCCCTTGTCTTCGTTCTCGACTGTCAGGCGGCTCGTAACGGACTTGTCGCAGCGTGCGAGGTTGTCACGGAATCTGGTAGCAATGTCTTCAAGCTCGCCAGATGAACGGTTGATATGGATATTGATAGGAGCTTCATGCGACCGCTCAGCGCCAAGCTGGTCCATAAACCAACCGTGATGATTGAGTTCGATAACCGTGCGATCGACAGACTCATCATTCAGGCTCGCGAGAACATTGAACTGGTCTGGATGGCATGAAATACGAAGGCCGCTATTCTCTTTCAACTCGCGGCATTGGGCAAAGAGGTCTCGAATCTCATCGGCGTGGTCGAGTTCGTCAAAGACGATACCGGCGTCTGGATGGGTCATTAGCGGGAAGATACTGCTGCTGACCCGATATGTCCAGCCTTCATCTACACATTGTTGCATAATGGCATGGATGACGCGCAGGTTGTTCGCGTATCGCCCGCTTAAAATAGAAAAGGCCTCACCGCGAGGAAGCGATGAGAACCTTTTGAATGTCATCGTCTGGAAGCGATGACCTTTATCTTGTAGGGTGGCTGAGATGCAGCAGAGGCCGTATCGGTTCATCCCACCATCATATACTCTTCGTCTTTCACTCGTTCAGGGAAGGTGCCTGGGACTCGATGCTCAACGCGAGTTTGGATTTTCCGCATTGCAGATTGAATCATCTGCCGAATGCGCTCTTTAGTAGGTCGATCTCGCTTCAGTTCTTGGCTCACCATGTCAGCAATCTGTTCGAGCGTATACTGCTCTTCATTGGCATGCCTCAACAGGAATGACAGTCTCTCTTCTGGGGTGAGAGTCGGACAGTTCCTTGTCGTGCCAGTTGGTGTCTCATTGAGCATCTTGTAGACGATATCGATTGCATCTGGCTCGATATGACCGAGCAGGTCTTCTCTAGGCCCACGGCTAAAGCCACGACCAGTATCATCGCCTTCGGCAATTTGAGTCATGAACTCAAGGTCTTCATCTTCGCGAGAAAAAGAGGACGCGACCTTGTACCGTTTGGCGATTTTGCTCTCTTTCATTGAGAGTCGTTGCATGCTTCTGAATGCTGCGTTGAAGAAGTACGTGCTAAACTTGTAGCCAAACACGACATTGAAGCAGTCGATTGTCCTGAGCATCGCCGCAAGGCATTCTGACCATCGCTCTTGCGCATCAAGGTTCTGAACATGCCCCTTGCTGTAAAGCTTTTTCGAGACAGCAAAGACCATACCGAGATTGAACAGCGTAATCTGTTCGCGGGTGTACATGGCATTTCGGTAGTGCCTGAGAATCCTGCGACGCTCATTCTTGTCTGGTTCACGCTTTTCTGCGATGCATCGTTGCTGAATGCTGTAGAGCATCTTTCGATGCCAGTTCATATGAAGAAACATAGCGCGTTCTTCGTCTTTGGTCAGCAAGACCAGTTCGCTTGCTTCCATATCTTCTTGGGAGAACTCGCCAAGCATTGCACTTGCCCATGTCCAGACAGGTTGTTTCTTCAGAGGATATCGCTTATGAGCAAAGTCAGGTTTATCAAAATCTTCGTGGTCGATGAACTTGATTTTCTGCTCAAGAAAAGAGTCAAGGAAAACGGACTCCTGTGGGGAAGGAGTCATCGAGGTACTGGTGTTGCTCATGTTGCCCTTAGTGTTCTGTATGCATGCGAGCTTCGACCTCTCGCAGCGCCTTTTCGGTTTGTCGTGTCTCGTCATCAAACGCAATGTCGATAGCCTTGTCTTTGATCTCCTGCCATGCAGTGTGGTCTTTGACATCGTGCGGGTCATACACAGGGCACTCCTGATCAAGCACGATTGTTGCGCCGGGACATGCTTTATGCTCGCCTTCCCAATAACGGAACTGGGACAGGGCAAGCATTCGCTCGCTGACGTAAATCGCTTCGTTGAGTTCGTGTGTAACGATGATGACTGTGTAGGGCGGAGCCAGTCCTTCTTCAATGGCCCTACGGTTTTCTTCTCCCATTTCAAGAAGCATGCGGTTTGACTTGGCGCGAGTCGCCTCATCAAGCGCACTGAACGGCTCGTCCATGAGGATGATTTTGGGCTTGTTGATCATCACTTGCGCGATAGCCACGCGCTGCTTCATGCCGCCGCTGAGGGCCTTCGGATAGCGGTCGCGAGCGTGGGCGATACCGAACCGCTCCAACAGCTTCTCGGCCTCTCTGATATGCTCACGACGCTTCGGGAGCCAACTCCAAGGCGTGAGCCAACGGCTGAAGATGTACGATTGTGCCAACTGTGGCGCGAGAGCGATATTCTTGACAGATGTCAGGTGAGGCATGAGGTCGTAGTTCTGCGGCACGATGCCGACCAGACCTGACGGACCCGTAACCTCCTGAAGCTCTCCTTCGTTGTTCTGAACCAGAATCTCGCCCTCAGTAGGGTCTTCGATTCCAAGCAGCAAACGGAAGAGGGTGGATTTGCCGCAACCACTGGGGCCAACGAGCGAGGTAATCGAACCAGGCATCAAATCAAAGCTGATGTCGTGGAGAACCTGCGTGTTGCCGTAATCCTTGTGAACGCCTCGGAAACTAACGATGGGGGTACTCATGAGTGGCCTCCTTCCGAGAACCATGGGCAGTGAATTTTCTGCGCGCCTCGAAGAAGGAGAGTCAGCCCAAACGCGAAGCCAGCGAGAATAATGAGGTACGGATAGACGATGTTCATTGCCAGGAGTCGAGATTGGATGCGAAGCTGATACCCGAAACCGGCGTCAGCAGCAGCCCACTCAGCGGCAATGAGGAAGATGATGGTAGGACCAATCGCAGCGATAGCAGCGCGATAAGCATAAGGGATGGTCTGAGGAATCACGATGCTTGTGACGACATCCAGGTGGCTGCCGTACATCGTGTAACCCTTCTGCAATCGCTGACGAGGGATGTCTCGCACGCTCTGCATGATGGTCGTTGCGTAGTGAGGAATCACGCCGAAAGCAATGAGACCGATGAAGAGGGGTTCATACTTGATGAACCAGAACTTCTGCTCCTTCGTTCCAAGAAGCGCGAAGAACACAGCGAGAGCAGCGGTCGGAGCGATATACTTCGCCAGAGCAAGCGGCGGAGTAAGAACAGCCTCGATGCTTCGGAAACATCCCATCAAAAGGCCAATGATGAAGCCGAAGAAGCAGGAGATAATCAGCGATTCGTAGAACCGACTGAATGAGGCCTTGGCATCATCGTAGAGCATGATGTCAGATGGATACTTTTCAATGGCCGCAGCTTTCCATGCGCGAAGTTGGTCTGCTGGCATATCAGCTTCCCACAACTCGCGTGACTGCGCTTCATCGTTCCATTTGACGAATGGTTTGTCTCTGGCGACCTGCCATTCTTCGAACTGCTTGTCGATGTATCGCTGCCGACGCCGTTCGGTTCGACCTGAAATCGTCGTCATGCTCTCGATGCCATCGATAAGCTGAATGTGATTGGGGATGGTTGTGTTCTTCGGATTCTTCGCGTGAGCGCTGTGAGAAAGCCAAGAATAGCCTCCGACCAGCAATACAGCACCGATGAGCATGAGTACCCATCTTCTTCTAATGGGGATTGGTTCTCTAATCATTCGCATCTGAGCCACCCTTCGTAGCAGTTATCGAAACAAGTAAAGCACGCCCTGCCCCGTAGAACAGGGCGCACTGTAGGAGACATTGGGGACAACAGGTCCCCGTCCTACGAAGGGTTACTGGTTGCTGAGATACAGCATGATGTACTGCGGGTCGAAGTCGAGGTCGATCTGAGCCGAACCAATAATGGTAGAGCCGTTCACGCCAATACTGGGCACGTTCTCCACCACATCAAACTCCTCGGCCCACTGCGCCACGGTCTGCATGATGACGCTCAGGTTCTCGACAGCGGGCGTGCCGGGGATGTCCTTGCCAGCCATGAACATGATGCTCTCTTCGGGAACCGAGAAGAAGCGGGTCTGACGGCAGACGGTTCGCATATCTCCAACGCCGAGGTTGCTGAATCGCTCGCCAAGGGCGATGTAGGTATCATCCTGCACATCGATGTCGCTGTCAGTCATGCGCTCGGTGACAGAGAAGAAGGCATCAGCGATGCACGCAGCGGCGCGGTCTCCACCATCGCGTTCGAGAGCGCTGTTGGTCCCCACGACTGAATCGATGATCTGGTTCTCGATGAGAGTCGAGTCGAACATGACGCGGAGATTGGGGTTGGTGTTGAGGGTCTGAAGCAGGTAGGGGTTCCAAAGCATACCCGCCATGATCTCGCCGCTGCTGAGCTTCTGAGCGGTAGTCTCAGGTGGGGAGTTGGCCCAATCGTAGTCATCAACGTCCTCTCCCTGAGCCGCGAGGCCCTGCGAGAACGTGTAGTGTTGCACAGAGGCATCGAAGCCATAGACTGTGTGGTCTTGCAGGTCATCGAGGCTCGTGATGCTCTTGTCCACGACCAGAGCGTCAGCGCCGTAGCTGTTACTCGTGGGAAGAACGATGGTTGAGGGGATGCTCTGGGCGGGAATCATTGCGTCGCCAGCAACGAGGCAAACGAAGTCGAGGTTGCCCGAGCCGTAGAGGGTCATACAGGTATCGTAGTCCACCTGGTCGAGCTTGATGTCCACGTTCCACTTGCGCTCAAGGGAACCCATCGAGCCCTCGTCGCCGTCGATCAAGCCCATCTCTTCGGCAACGCCGAAAGCGGACCATGACGGGTACTCGCTCCAGCCGAGCGAGAAGGTGGGGGCGTCTTGGGCGTGCGCAGCGCCCGCGAGAGCGAGAGCGGCGATGACAGTGAGGTTCTGAATCTTCATGGTATGTTTCTCCGTGAGAGTGTGAGGGTTATTGAACTGAGACCTGTTATCGATTGATTACGACTGGTCTGCTTCTTCGCCGACCGAGACTTCAGTTTCAGCCGCGCCGAGGTCGAGCTTTTCGGCGGGAGCCTGCTTTTTCTGACCTTCGAAGATGAACGAATCGAAGTCAGTCGTTGCTTCATCAGCCTTGCCAGCAGCCATAAGCTCCAGTTCGAGCGCTGCGACATTGGTGCCTGCCATTTCCGAAGAGATGCTCGCCTTGGCAGCAGCCTTGTTGCGAGCTTCACGGAGACGGGTCAGGTCATTTTCGGTTTTGTCATCGCTGATACCGTTGAGGGTATCGTTGATCTTCTTGTCGAACGCAGCGGCGCGAACATCAGCAACGGCATCCTTGGACTCATCCTTGAGCTTCTGGACTTCCGTCTTCATCTGACGCAGACGCGCCTTGTGGTTGTTGATCTCGCCTTCATCTTTGCGGATGGCCTCTTCGAGGTCAACGATACGCTCCTGCTTCTCGGTCAGAGTGTGGGAGCGGTCGATAGCTGCCTGGCGAAGCTCCTGGTACTTCTCATCGCTGCGGAGCGCGTCTTCGTCGAAGCCGAGCGCTTCAGCGCGCTCTCGCGCCTTGACCTTCGCGCCGTTGATGATGTCCTGAAGCTTCGTCGCGTCGTTGTTGAGCCGTTCGAGACGAGCCATCTTCTCGTTCTTGGACTCGACCTTGGACGCGACAGCATCCATGTACTCTTGGGCGTGCTTGGTCTTCTCTTCGATAACCTTCTGGTAGCCGCCTCGCATGGCGTCGGGGTTGGTGTAAAGAGCATCGGCTGCCTTGTCAAGCTTGCCCACCAGCAAGTAACCGATTGCTCTGACGACTCGTTTGATTGCGCGGAACATTGTAAACTCCTTCGTAAGACTGGAAATCAGGTTATGCCGACTTGCAGTTCGGCCATTTCTTCTTGAGTACGACGAATCGCCACCAGCTTGTCAGACAATGACGAGCGCAGTTCGTCGGTTGCATCGAGGTCATTATCGCCTGTCGTGGATATCACCTGTAAGCCGCTGATGATGCTACTCATCTCGTTCACGGTGGCCTCGACATCGACAATCAGCCGCTCACGACGCTCCAGAATCGGCTGCTTGGCTTCCTCGCCCACGAGACCATCCGAGGTCGCCTTGAGGGTTAGAGTCGTCTCAAGGGCTCTCACGCTGTCTGCGAAGAGGTCTTCAACGCCAGCGATGATACTACCAGCGACGCTTGCGCAAGCTCGTTCATTCGCGCAAGACGAGAAAGTCTGTCGCAGCCGTCGCATGTTGCGAAGAAGCTGCTGTGTTCGCGGGTCACGGTCTTGCGCAAGCTTTGCATCAAGCTCATCGAGTCGCTGACGTTCCTCTCGCTCTGCATGAAGTTTGAGTTTGTCGATGACCTTCTGCTTGACGCCGGTCGATGTCATCTGCTTGAGGAAGATGCCAAAGGACACGGCAATGAATGCTGCTCCGATGAGACCTGCCACGATACCCTTGAGACTGAGGCCCCAAGCAAACAGGAGGATGGTTGCGCCGATAGCGAATGGGGCGAGGACAGTCCAAGAGGTAATGACCTCCCACATCAGCTTTTTCTTGATTGAATCGCGGTCGTAGCTCATGGTGTTCTCAATATGGTTCCTGCGCGACAATGAACATGACGGATGAAGAACCACCTGACCCATTCTGTGCCGCAGCGATGTGCCTGATTCGGTTTTGATGGATGCCCATGCTCTGCAAGCGTTCAGCGACAGTCTTCGCTCGTGCTTGCGCAAGTTCGAGGTTGGCTTGATTGATAGCTCGGATGTCTTCTTCGCTCGCGTCAGGCGACGGAGGGACATAGGCTGCGCTGCCAACCACCTGAATGTAGTAGCGAGGGAACGACTTCAGTTTGTCCACAAGAGAACGAAGGTCACGCTCAGCTTGGATATGGAGCGTTGACTTGCCACGGCCAAAGCTGATGGGCTTCGCCTGAAACTCGCCCACGGCGATGAGACGGTCCCACTCGTTGTCTTGCAGCTTGCGAAGCTGGTCAACCCCACGAATGGCATCCATCTGCATGCTGCTGTTGAGGTCGCCAAGCGTAGCAGGACCAGTAACGACACTGACTGCTCGACCGGGATGAAACTCTTCTCGACGCAGTTCAGCAAGAATCTGGTCGAAGTAGAGAAGATTGGTCTGACTCGCGATGCTGTTGCTGCGAGGCATCTTGCCCGTTGCCACAAGAACACGGAGGATGTTGCGAATCATGTCTTCGATGTGGTCAAGCCCACCTGTTTCATGACGGGGCAACAAACCGAAGTGGGCGTAGTTCTCAAGCGTGTTCTTCCACACGATACCGCTGACAATGTTGTTGGCATTGTCATCGGACAAACGGTCGCCGAGCGCCTTGGCATCTTCAATCACAAGCTTCTGCATACCGCTTGTCTGAGACTGGTACGTGTATTGAGTTCGCAGGTACGCCTCGGTCACATCTCGAACAAGGTCGTAGTTGTCAGTAATCAGGTCGCGACGAACGACGATAACATCAACAACAAAACCCTTGACGTTTGCAGAAGTGATGAGACTATGGATGCCATCGATTTCGAGAGCCTTGGAAACCCACGGTTCCCACATTGCAACGGCAACAGGTTCTCCACGGCTACCGCGAAGCTTTGAGAAAAGCTCGTCAGGACTATCGGCCCCTTCGAACCAGTTTTCCGACAAACGGGGCAGGTTGAAGTTCGCCACCATCGTTCGAGGAAGAAACTCTGCGGGAGAGTTGGAGATGCCCCAAATGCGAGCATTGGGATTGTTGAGGTCTTGGATGTTGCCAACGGAATCCTGCCACGCAAGGATAGCGTCTGCGCCTTGAGTTTCATCGCCGACAAGAATGATGCTTGCGGGTAGTTCTCCAAGCTCGTAGCAGTTCGTAATGAACGAATCGAGCGTAAAGAAGGCGAAGTCGGCCTTACCATCACGGAGAGCCTTGATGCGAGCTTCCGTGTCTGCCTGGTCATCCTTGAACGACATCTTGATGCCGTTGTCTCGGAGGTTGGCGGCAAACTCAGGAGAGCGGGCGACAGCGTAGCCGCTGAATCCGTCTCCCCACCAGGTCAGTTCATGCTCGTACTTGGTGTTGGAACCTGTTTGTTCGAGCTTGTCACGATTGAGTTGCGGCATCACAAAGAACTTGAAGACCGCAGCGACAGCAATCGCGATGACCAACCAAATTGTGACTGCAATGATTGGACCCTTCTTCATCGCGAATGCCTCCTTTAGTGGCTAAGAACCGAAAGAATGATGATCACGAAGATGACCACGAAGACCAGCCCAATCACGATGAGAATGGTCGGGTTGAACGCTGGCGCTGCGGTCTGTTGAGACTGCTGCTGTTGAGCGATGCGCTGGCGCTGTTGAGAAGTGGGACTTGTTCCAGTCGAACTGACAGGCTTCGGAGCGTCCGTGCCGATGGGATGGTTTGGAGGGTTCGACAACCGTTGAATGAAAGCGGTAGCCGCTTCATCCGACAGAGGCGCGATAGTATCGAAGTAGAACTGCGCATCTTCTGGCGAGCCGCTGCTGACCTCAGCCGTCAGTGAAGCCGAGATTGCCCTTGACAGGTCACCAGCATTCCGAGCGAGTCGATAGTTGGTGGCCGCTGTCTTGAGCGATGCGTCTTCATCCATGTCGAGACCGATGACATTGCAGATGATGCCGCGCTCGACGATTTCAGGCGTGTATCGCTTGACAAGGCGCTGCTCATTTCCTCGGTCAGCTTCTCCATCTGTCAACACCAGCAAGGTATAGCTCTTGCCATCATTGTGTTGCTCTTGGCGAATGTCCATCAGACGGTCTGCGCCTCGTTTCAGGTATGTCCCAAGAGGCGTTCCTCCATCAGGGGACAGTCGGGCAACAGCGTCCGCGAGCTTGGCATGGTCGAGCTTCGAAAACTCGTAGACCCAGCCATTGCCACCTGCATTTGCGCCGAAGACAAGCAGACCGAGATTCGTGTTCTCAGGAAGCTGGTCTGTGACCTCAAGCAAAGCCTCGACCGCGACATCCCACTTGGTTTTAGTGCGGTCGCTTGTGATAGCTCGGTCCATCGAGCCGCTGCCGTCAAGAACAACGATGTAGTTCTCGACCTGTCGTGTGGTTCCGGTTTTCGCGATGGCTTGCGTGGTGAGCGCCAAGACCGCCGCAATGACAATGAGAACGTGTCTCATGGGTATTTCTCCTTTGTCTGGTATCTATGCGACGATCAGAAGTCGAAGTCAGATGCTTCCATGGCCTCAGCGTTGACACGCACGATACGGAACTCGACACGCATGTTCTCGCCCGCCTGTGCAGGATTGCGAGGCTTGGCAATAACAGGTTCGCCGATGCCGACGCTCTGAGCGTACAACTGCGACTCGTCAAAGATCATGTCACGGTCACGAGCCATATTGCGAATGGTATCGATGACATTCTCAGCACGTTCAAGGGCAAGGCCGTTTGCGCGCTGCATGCGAAGAACAGGATTGAACTCTTCGGTGTTACCCGTGCGAGGGTGAGGCCCGGTCCATGCGCGGAACGAACCACGGTCAATGAGTTCGATGATCTTGTTTGTGTCGGTCAGGTCAAGCGGACGACCACCCATGAAGTACTTGGTGCCTGTCCCTTGCCCTCGCGTCGTGATGTTGCCGTTGTTGATACCGGCGATGACCATATCGAACAGCGTTCGAGTCGGGTCGCTGTGACCGCGAACCACGATGGCAGCGTTACCGAAACCAGCGGCGGTATCGATGACGCGCTTGAACGTGTCTTCATACTGTTCAATGGGGAACTCTGTCTGGTCAGGGTCAAAGTAGATGACGAAGGTCTCAACGGTTCGCTGATTCAACTGACCAGTGTTGAGCGCCTCAATGTCATCGGCAACCGCTTCTGCGTTGAACCGTGCGGTTCGCTGCACGTTGGTTTTGTCAAGATAAGACAGGAACGCATCGCTGCTGTAGTCGAGCGAAGCGCTACGGAAGTCCTGCCAGTTGTTGACAATGCCGCGTGCCTCAACCATCTGACGAGAGCGGTTGTTGTAAGAACCGATGCCGTTGGGGTTGTTGGGCTCGTTCATGAACGCAATCTGACCGTTGTAGCCAAGGAAGGTACAATCGAGCAGGAGACCGTGGGCATCCTCTTCAAGAGTCGGAAGGTTCTTGGTTCCGTAGATGTCCTGAGCCATCTGCATCAGCGCCATGTAGGGCTTGCTGCCGCGAGACTGGTAGTCCTTGCGCATGTCGATGATTTCTTCGCACGCACGAAGATACCCGCGAGCAAAATCTTGGCAGAGTTCATAGTTCTCGTTGAGGAAGTCAGAGCGGACAAACACGCCATCGAGAATCGAGCGAGAGAACTCAGCGGTTGAAACGACAACGCGCCCACCGCGAACCGTTCCCTCAGCGCCGTTGCCGGTGTTTTGCAAGCCACCTGTCAGACCGAACATTTCGGGAGTGACGACACAGACCCAATCAGCATCCGAGTTCGCACGGAACGCGGCGGCGGGGCCGTTGTCGCCCATGATGTCATCGACCCAAGTGATGTCGATGTCGGACCAGTTGCCCGGACGCATGTTACCCGAACCAGGTGGGTCTTCAACACGAGCAGCTTGCAGCGTGTCCCAAATCAGACCTTCGTGTGGCCCACCACGCTGAAGAATACCCGAAGTTCCGATGATGTCGGAAATCGTCTTGATCTTCGGATTGCGTGTGACGATGTGGTCGCCCTGCGAGTAGGTCATCGCAACCAACAGACGAGGCTTGACGCGAGGGTCATCGTTGAGCGAGTCAGAAAAAAGCGATGCCATTCGATAGGTCATGCGAATGAACGGCGTCTTGCCCGAGCGATAATCCTTGATTGCTTGAATCGGGTCATCGCCAGAGGTGAAGTTGATGTTCAGTCCGAGGTCATCATAGATAGACCCGTTCTGAGTGGTCAGTCCGCCGTTGGCGTGGAAGAAGCCATAGTCGCCACCCCAAAGGATGTACTTGGCTTCAAGCGGGTCAGTATTGCTGACCTCGCCAATCGGACTGTTGCCGATGAGTTGGCTGTAAGACTGTTGTGCGACGGCTTGAGCGCAGGTCATCGCGAGAGCGACAAGCAACGCAAGCTTTCCAAGCGTGGTTCTCATGATTGTCTCCAAGTGTTTTCGGACACACGCGGCCCTTCGTGGACAGTGGTCTCAGCCCACTATCGTATGTGGGGCGAGTATCCTTATACTACTCCATGAAGTTTTCACCCGCAAGGGCTAGCGTTTGCGGCCTCGGAGACGCGGTTTGACGGCTTTAAGTGAGGCTTCATCGGTGCGGTCAAGAATGGTGATGCCATCGATATGATCGATTTCATGTTGCGCACAGCGAGCAAGTAGACCTTCGACCTGTCGCTCATGTTGTTCGCCTGACTCATCTTGCCAAGTCAGCTTGCCTCGGAGTGGTCTTGAAACAGGAACGCCAATACCAGGAAGGCTCAAGCAAGCCTCTTCTGCTTTGATTGGCTCTGTTCCATCTTCAGGCTCGAACACAGGGTTGATGAACGCTGCAATCTCGCCTGGCGCGTTCTCACCTTCAGGATTGTCATAACAGACAAAGACCCGCTGCATCCACGCGGTTTGCGTTGCAGCGAGTCCTAGTCCATTGGGAAATGATTTGAGAACCTCTTTGAGTCGATTGACTCTTGCTCGCAGGTCATCATCGAAATCGACGACTTCTTCTGCTCGCTCTGACAGAGCTTCGTGAGGGTAGAGAACTACCCGAATGTCAGCTATTTTGGGATGCAATGATTTCTTTGATTTTGTCTTCGACATCGCCCGTGTACTCGCAGAAGGAATAGTCCGCCGCAAACTCTACATGAACGTCAAATATATAGCGAACGAATTCTGCACCCGTAACGAACTCGTACCTTGAGTCGCCCGAAGCTTTTTTCTCAGCGATGATTGTTTCGAAATCCTTACCTGTTTCTTGATGAGTTTTCAAGAGGTCAGGCGCAACGCCCTCGGTGCCTGTGTCTTGTTCTTTGTGGACTCGAAGCAACTGACCGCCTTCAGCGTCCGTGGTGATTTCGCAGTTATGGAAGACCATGTTCTCGATGGGAACAAGCCATCCAGGAACATTGAGACCTGCATCTCCTCGTAGAGCGTC
>Ga0180433_10002646_pt1 | contig 27316 bp, 26 predicted proteins | sample SS_ome_8_FD_132980 | JGI IMG/M metagenome (GOLD analysis project Ga0180433, IMG submission 132980) | Hypersaline lake sediment archaeal communities from the Salton Sea, California, USA - SS_1_D_1 metaG | ecosystem: Environmental > Aquatic > Non-marine Saline and Alkaline > Hypersaline >... | reverse complement strand
GGGCGATCGCCGTGCGCACGTACGCGAGGAGCGTCCGCTCGTTCGCGAGCACGGTCCTGTCTCGCGCCAGGTGATCGCGGAGGATCATCCGGCCCGGATCGATCTCTCGGTAGTCCATGGGGGCCGCCTTTCCGCGGATTCGCTCTAGGCTATCGCTACCCAGCCAGCGGTTCAAGAGCATCGTGCCGCGGCTGCTATCCGCCCCCGAGGAGCTCTGCGAGCCGCTCCCGAAGCGCCTCACATGTCCACGTCTCATCGACACGCGCCATCACGAACCGATGCGCCGTGGGATCCGGATCGGGCCAGCCGAGCGTATCCGCCTCGAGAAGCGGGTTCGTCGCCGCCAGGACGGACTGCTCGTCGATCCACTCGACCCGCCCCTCGATGCGATCGGGGCCGATCAGCCATCCTGACAACCGATACTGCACCCGTTGGACGATGTACGTCTCCCCCTCGACGATCCCGAGGACCGTGACGCGGACGGTCATCCCCGGGTGTCCGTCTCCATCCTGATCGATCACCCGCGGATCGAGCGGATCGGTGGGAAGGGGATCGGTCGCCGGATCGTCGAGCGCGGCCCCGCGCACCTCGACATAGCTTGCTCCCTCGAACGCAATCCCTTCGTCCGTCTCCCGTAGCGTCCCGACACGCGGCGCGGGCACGAGCGATGCCATGAACGCCTCCGGGATCTCCGTCTTCACGAGCGGAGTTCCGTCCTCGACATCGGTGAAGCAGTAGCGATCGAGCATCGTCAGCGCAGCGCCTTCCTGAGCGATGTCGACGAACTGCACCACGAGGCTCGATCGCGGCACCTCACCGGCGATCGGTAGCACAGCAATCTGAGGGTAGATCTGGACCATCGCCCACCTGCCCGACAGGTGAGGAAGTTCAGCCAGACTCCCGTAGCTCATCAGCGCAAGAACCAGAACAAGGACCGTCCCTGTGCGCATGCGTCCGCCCTTTCGCCCGCGTTGCGTCTCACTCATCCTACACCATGCCAGCTCCGCGCGATCCGCTGTCTCGTCTCCTCCCAACACTTCGGTCCTCCCGAACGTCATACCAGCGAGAAGGGAGGAACAGGATGAACGAGGCGATGATCACCGACATGATGCGGCTCCTCGTGAGAGAGCGGTTAGCACAGGCAGATCGGGTCCGTCGGGTTCGCTCAGCCTTGGCACACCAAGCCTTGCGGAAGGCGGAGTCCCCGTCGGCGCCGCGGTCGATGGGTCGCAGAAGCGGTCAGGCGGCATACTGATGGGCAGGGGTCATCGCGTCGTCGGACGACGCGAGCAGCGAAGGAGGGATCGAGCGCGCTGTGGACGTCCGGCAGTCCCGGTCAACGGACATCGCCAACCTGTTCGAGACATCGCGGGATCGGCTGTTCCGGTACGCGCTCAGCCTCTGCAAGAGGCTCGACCGGGCGGACGATCTCGTCCAAGAGACGTTCGTCCGCGCCTTGCAGCACTCGCAGACCCTCGCTCGATTGAACGCCTATCAACGCGACGCTTGGCTGAAGCGGGTCCTCCGCAACCGGTTCTTCGACGAGGAACGCTCGCGCAAGCGGGCGGCCGCCGAGATCGCCGAGAGGATCCGTCACGCAAAGCAACCCTCGGACGTCGCGCAACTGGCCACCCTCGCCGACATCCTCGATCGGGTCCCCGAGCGGTTCCGCGAGATCCTGGAGAAGCGGTATCGCCTCGGAATGAACAGCACGGAGATTGGAAGGGAAATGGGAATCCCCTCCGCCACCGTTCGATCGCACCTCCATCAGGCGATCGGGTGGCTGCGAAGGGAGATGTCGGAACCCGCGGCTTGAAAGGAGAATCGAATGGCGGAAGGTAAGACGATTGGGAACGTCAACATCCTCGACCTTCGCAAGACGGCCGAGGAGACGATCTCGGGGATCGAGAAGATCGGCAACGTGAACATCCTGCTCTACTCGTCGGCGACGGCCCCCTTCATCAGCCGACTCGACCTAGGCAACGTCAATCTATCGATCGAGGTTCCGCAGGACGTAGACAGCCGTACGGTCATGGGGCATCTCCGACTCGCGGCCGACTCGCTCCTGGAGAAAAGGGGGCAAGCCTTCTACATCGTCATGGGGCACGTGATCGTGGAAGCCGGATCGCAGGTCGCTTCGATGGAGGAGTCTCCCGACGGCGTCGCCGGGCTGGTCGTCATGGGACACGTCTTCTGCCCCGCCTCGCTACGTTCCATCGTACAGGCGAAGGTCAGACAGCAGATGGGTCACTTCGTTCCCTATCCGGACGATGCCACCGTGGTCAGCGGAACGCTCGAGCTGACCGCCGGTTTCCTCGAGCAACTCGAGAAGCCCACGGCATTCCTCGTCATCGGATCGCTCCGTGCCACCGAGGCAATTCCCGAGGTCCTGATGGGGAAGATCGAGTACCTGCAGGTGAAAGGAAGTATCCTCTGTTCCGAAGGAAACGCGGAAGCCATCCGGTCGAAGCGGCGCGGCGGCACGTCGGAGCTGACCGTGGTACCTTCGGGATACGTGTACCATGAGGGCGATCTCGAATTCGACGCGGCCGTGCTCGAATCGCTTGACAAAGCAAAGCTGTTCTGCACCGGGAACGCCGTGGTCGACCCGGAGGTCGAGCCTCCGGCAATCGAGAAAGGGCTTGGCGGACTCCGCAGCCTCGGGCTGATCGTCTGCCCGAAGCGGCTGAAGAACGCAGTCAAAGGATTGCTCGATCTGATTGAGGATCGCGCCGTCTTCTACGAAGGAGATCTGTGGCTGTTCGACGGGGAGCACACGCTCCGCGCATCCCGGTTTGAGTACTCGGAGGGCCCGGTCACCGCGCTCGTCACCGGGGAGCTACGCATCGAATCGGACGTCGAGCCGTCGGTCCTCGCCGATCGTTTCCTGGTCGTCCACAACCTCGGCGAGATCCGCTGCTCTTCGGAGCAGATGGGCGCAATCGAGGCGCGCCTCGGGATTCACGACGGAGAGCTCTCGGACTCGGCGCCGAAGGAGAAGGAGGCCTTCGACATCGGCAACGCGAACATGCTCGCGCTGTGAAGACGTCCTCTTCGAGGGCCTGGAGGTCTCTCCTATCCGGTCATCGTCCTTTGCGAAGGCCAGTCGTCGGCTGTCCGCTCCCAGTGGGTGGCGCTTCTCTCGCGACGGCGGTGAGTCGAGACGCAGAGCGTCTCCGTAGGGCTGCACGGTCGGGCATGCCTTTCGATGCCCGACCGCTTATCCTTGGGCCATGAACCGGCTCGAGCGACTCCGGCAGCATGTCGATGGAGTCCTGAACGGCGTTGCCGACGCCGAGTCCCGCCGCTGTGCCTTCGTCCACCTCTACGGAGTCTCCCTGACCGCCGCGTTCCTCGCCGAATCGAGGGGGCTCGACGCGGAGCTGGCCGCCGCCGCCGGAATGCTGCACGATCTCGCGAGCTACGAATCCAGCGATCCCGTGGATCACGCCCCCCGAAGCGCCGAGCGGGCCGCGGGAATCCTCCGTGCCGTGGGCGGCTTCTCCGAGGCGGAGATCACGATGGTCCAATCGGGGATCGCCCACCATTCCGACAAGGCCCACGTGCACGGGGCGTTCGAGGAATTGCTCAAGGACGCGGACGTTCTCCAGCACCATCTCTACAACCCGCAGATGGACACCCACCCGGCAGATCGGGACCGCCAAAGGCGGCTCACTTCGTCGGCACCGTCGCCGTCCCCCGTCGACACGTCCTCATGATGGCAGCGACGATACCGTACAAGCTCCGCTCGCAGGCGATCCGATGGAATGTGTCGATCCGCGTCATGCCGCAGTTCGGCCGGTAGGCCCCAACGCTGTACGAGGCATTGACAGCAGGGGCGCTGGTCCCCATCGGGTGAGCTCCTCGTTCGACGGGCGAACGCGGCGAGCGACCGGCTTCCCTCGAAGCCGATTGCGTCGGAGACGCCGTTGCATCTAGAGTGGAGTCCCCCGAGGAAGAAGCGAAAGACGGGGAGGAGGAATGCGATGAGACGCGCGTGGATACGATGGTTGTCGACCGGGATCTTGATGGCAGCCCTTGCGGGGGCCGCGCTCGCGGCGGGGCCGGAGCGCGGCTTCGGCGGCGGCAGTGCGGGGTTCGGGCTGTTGATGCCCGATCTGGCCGAGATCAATGCATTCGTCGAAGGGGCCGGTTTCCCGGCCTTCGACGGCGGGCTGTTCCTGGCCGGAGGCGGCGGTCGCGGCGGCGCAGTTCCCGGTCCGGTGTTCGGCGGCGCCGGCTGGGGTGCCTGGATCGAATCCGAGCGAGGGAGCCTTCATGCCGAGTACGGACTGGGGCTCGGGGGCTTCGACATGGGGTTCGCGGTCGGCGGGAGCGACCGCTCCGTGCTGACCTTCGGCGTCTTGATGGGAGGTGGCGGGGCGGAGCTGACTCTGACCGAGTTCCCCCAAGCCGCGATCGGGAGGACGCCCCCTCGCGGGATCGTCCCGAAGCCGGCTCGGCAGACGTACGACTGCGGGTTCCTCTTGGTTGCTCCGTATTTCGACATGCAGATCCAGCTTCTGGATTGGATGGGGCTCGGCGTTCGGGCCGGGTACATGCTCTCGCTGCTCGAGTTGAACGGGGGGGACGAAGGACCGCTCGATGCCCCGGCACTGGCGCCGAGAGGCGTGTACGTCCGCTTTTCCCTCGTCTTCGGTGGGATCGGAGGGATCGACAGCGAACCCGCAGCGGAGATTGCGAAGATGCCCTGAGGCGAGACGGCTCTCACCCCGTGGGCGTTATGCAAATTCGCTCTGCAACCGCTGCGCGATCTCCTCGGGGAGGGTCGGGGCTTCGTCGGCCGCGAGGATCTCCTCCACCTCGGCGTCCAGTCGGTCGAGCAGGGGTTCCGTCGCGCGATCCAGGTCGAGTGCGCGTCGCTCGATGAACCGCGGCGGAAGGTAGAGCGATTCCCGGAAGTTCCTCGCCGTGTGCGAGTGCTTGAGGTAGATGGTCGGCCCTTCTCCCCGGATGCTCGCCCGAGCCACTTCGTCGATGACGTCGACGGCGAGGTTCTCCTCGCTCGGATCCAGTCGGCTCCACATCCGCCGTGCACGCCCGATCATCTCGTGGGTCAGGATCAGGAACCGGGCGTCGTACAGCGATCCGTACGCAAGGAACCCGACATCGTGAGCGATCGACGCCCCGGACTGATGTGCGATCAGGATCGATTGGAACGCTTCCTCACCGGCTTGCGCGTCCAACCGGTGCGCGTCCGTGCATCCCGCCCCGCCCCAGGAAGGAAGATCGTAAAGCCGACCGAGATCCGCGTACGCGGCGGTCGTCGTCGCGCACTCGGGAGAACCGTAGCAAACGATCGAGCTTCGCATGTCCGTGGCCCAGGTGTTCGCCCCGAAGACGAACCCAGCCCCGGGATGTCTCATCTGTAGGAGGACCAGCGCGGCGAGCGACTCGGCGGCCCCTTGAGCAAGGCCGCCCTCGGGGGTCACCGGGCCGCCCCCGCCGAGATTGGAGCTCGTGACGCCCATCGTGGGGATCCCCTTCTCGCCGCAGAACCAGATCCGATCCACGATGTCCTCCTCGAAGCGGAACGGGGATTCCGGCTCGACGTACGTGATGAAAAACGGCTTCTCGCGGAACGCCGCCTCACTCCCGGCGGCGATCACCGCCATGCGGTACGGATCTTCCAGGTCGGCGAGGCACGTCGACGTCGCGACGATCGGCTTGGTCGAGTGCACGAGCATCTCTCGGAAGACCGACGGGTAGATCCGATCCGCCGGGACATCCTCCGGAAGCCCCATCGACATCACAAAGTCGAACTCGGGAAGGGCCTCGACCAGTCGGACGTTGTCAATGACGTCCTGCAGTACCGCCCGTCGAATCCCCTTCGTCTCGCGGTCGACGATGTACAGGGAGTCGGATCCCGGGCCGAAGTAAACGCGATTGATCCGAAGTGGAACCTCGCGGGTTCCGGTCTGATCGAACCACGGAATCGTCGAAGGGGCCTTGGCGATGCAGTCCTCCACCATCGCGACGGGAAGAAGGACACGCCCCTCCTCGTCCTCCGCCGCCCCCGCGTCGAGCAGCAGCTTCCTGGCCTCTCGATGGGGCAGATGAATCCCGGTGTGGGAAAGCAGGTGCAGCGCGGCGGCGTGGATCTTCCGGACGGCTTCGCGATCGAGAAACGCGATCGGTTTCAATCTACTCATCTTCCGGCTCCTTTCGCCTTCGAACGTCCCCCGTCTACGCCAGCGTCACCGCCAGTTTGGCCGCGCCGGCCGCATCGGCCGCGTACCCGTCCGCTCCGATCTCTTCGGCGTACGCCTGCGTCACGGGGGCCCCCCCGATGATCACTTTCACCTGATCCCGAATCCCCGCTTCGGTCAACGCCTTGACCACTTCGGGCATGCACGTCATCGTCGTAGTCAGCAGGGCCGATAGTGCGAGGATGTCGGCGTTGTGCTCACGCACGGCCTGCACGAACGCCGCCGCGCTCACCTCAACTCCGAGATTGATTACCTCGAAGCCCGCCCCTTCGAGCATCATCGCCACGAGATCCTTCCCGATGTCGTGAAGATCGCCCTCGACCGTCCCGATGACGATCCGTCCCCGTGGTTCGACGCCGGCGTCGGCCAGCAACGGCCGCAGTTGCTTCATCGCCCCCTTCATCGCCTCCGCCGAGATCAGCATCTCCGGGACGTAGCGATCCCCTCGTTCGTACTCCTCGCCGACGATGTCCATCGCCGGAGTGAGCGCTTGATCCAGGATCTCCTTCGGCTCGGTCCCCCTCTCCAGAGCCGAAGCGGTCAGCTCTACAACCTTCCCCCGGTCCCCGTCGAGGACCGCCTGCTTGATGGCTTCGATCATCCGTGGCTCCTCCTTGTCCGGATCCTCGGTCCGATTCCCATGGCCGCCGCTCCTTTCGCTCACGCCGGCCGCTCGCAGGCCGATAGATCAAACCGATCGCGGATGCGACGGTCGGCCTCCCGGGAAATGAATCGCGTTCTCGGCCTTGCAAGAATCTCCCGCGCGATCTCCTTTGCATGCGCACGGGCGTCGTGGCATCCCGCGGCCTCCCACGCCGGCCGGCCTCGACGGTCGGCGGTGGCCGCCACGAAGTACTCGTCGGTTCGAATGTGCGCCAGCGTGTGCGCCCGGGTGAGGTAGTTGCCGCCCGGCCCCACAGTCGCGATGACCTCCTCCGCGAGCGTCTCCGGAGAAACGGCAATCCCGCGCAGCGCGCGAAGCGCCATCCCGTTGATATCGTTGTCGATGACGTACTGCTCGTAGGCCACGGCAAGCATCGACTCGAGCATCCCCGCTGCGTGATGGATGTAGTTGCCGCCGGCGAGCGCGATCAGCAGGATGTTCATCCCCTTCTCGTAGCCCGCCTGGACGTCGGGAAGCTTTGAATCGGTCAAGCCGGCATCCGAATAGATCGGAACACCGATCGATTGCGCCAGCTGCGCGCAGGCCGCGTTGAGAAGCGCCGACTCGATCGCCCCTCCTGCGTATCCCATCGTGTGCAGATCGGCGACCGCCGGGACGGGCCCGTAGAGGACGGGTGCTCCCTTTCGAATCGCCTGCGCGAGCGCGATCCCCGACAGCTGCTCGGCGTGAACCTGCGCCAGGAGCCCGGCGAGCGTCGCCGGCGCCGTCGATCCGGCCATCGGGGCGCACGACAGGGCGACCGGGATCCCGCGCTCGACCACCGTCGACAGCACCGCGCATGCGGACAGGTCGAGCGTCAGGGGACTGACCATCCACGACGTGACGAACGAGATGATCGGTCGGTCGACCACGGCGTCCGTCCCGCCCGCGATCGTCGCTGCCAGCTCGATCACGTCCTCGGCCGACTCCGGCGTACCCGCCGACCCCATCACGTGTTTACGCGTGTTGGCCAGACACGTGTAGAACTTGCAGACGTCGAGAGCCTCCGCCGGGACGTCGCGTGCCACGACGGGGCGGAGAAAGAAGTGGATGTTGTCCAGATGCTCTACGAGCCAAGCGATGTCGGCCAGATCGGTCAGCCTCGGTTCCCGCGCGCAGCCGTCTTCGAGGTCGAGAACCCGAATCGCCGCTCCCCCGGTCCCGAGGTAGACGCGCTCTCCCCCGAGGTCCAGCGGCGGCCCGTCGCCGCGTCCGTGAAGCAGGACGCGATCCGGTGCGCTTTCGAGCGCGTTGTCGATGGTTCGATCGGAGAATCGGACGCGTCCATCTTTCCCTACGTCCGCCCCGGCGCCGGCGAGTACCTCCGCGTAGCGATTCGATCCCGCCTGAATCCCGGTCCTCGCGAGGATCGAGCGCGCCGTCCGATTGATCGACTGCAGATCCGCATCCGAGAGGACGCGAATCTTGCCGCCCACATGCGGCACGTGGTCCATGTCATCTCCTCGAGATCCGTGACCTCAATCTGAAGCGTCGCCTACATTTGCGGATGTCATGTATCATTTCCTGCCGGAATACTACAACCGCCTCCCCACCGGGATCAAGGAACGGATCCGCCGCGGTCGAGGTGAATCAGAGGTCGAAGTACAGGGAGAACTCGTACGGGTGCGGCCGGTCTCGTACATAACGGGCTTCCTGCCGCTTGACGGAGATCCACTGCGCGATCTGGTCGGCGGAGAAGACCCCATTCGTCAGGAGATACTCCTGATCCTCCTCGAGGGCAGTCAACGCGTCCTCGAGATCGACCGGCGAGGCCTCGAGATTCGACGTCGCGTCGGTCGCACCCGCATACAGGTTCTCGTTGAACGGCCCGAAGCCGAGTCGGCTCGCGTCTAGCTCTCTCCGGATTCCGTCGAGCCCGGCCATCAACATTCCCGCATAAGCCAGGTACGGGTTGCACGTCGCGTCGACGGTTCGAAGTTCCATCCTCCGCTCGTTCGGTGTCGCGTACCGTGGAATGCGGATCGCCGCCGAACGGTTCCCTTCCCCGAACGCCAGCCAAACCGGAGCTTCGTACCCCGGCACGAGCCGCCGATACGAGTTGGTCGACGGATTGGTCAGAGCGCAGAGGCTCCGACCGTGCGTGAGGATCCCCCCGATGTAGCACAGGGCCAGCTCGGACAGTTCCCCGTCCTTCTCGAACGAGCTGGTACCGTCCATCTGCAGGAATTGGTGCACATGAAGACCGCTTCCGTTTTCGCCGAAGATCGGCTTCGGCAGGAATGTCGCGGCGTACCCGCGCTCCGCGGCGACGCTGCGTACGGTGTTCTTGACGATCAGGGTGATGTCCGCCGCATCGCTCAGCCCGGTGAACCCCATCTCGATTTCGAGCTGCCCGTACGCGCCGACCTCGTGATGGTGGTACTTCACCCCGATACCGCGTTCCTGCAGAAGACGACAGACCGCGTTGCGCAGCTCGAACAGCTGATCCTCGGGCGGACACACGTGATAGAAGGATCGTTCCGCTTGTGTATTGAGCGGGACGAGGCGGTAGCCCGCGTCGCAAGGATCCGAACAGAAGTGCGCGGTGGAGAACACGTAGAATTCGAACTCCGGGCTCAGCTGGATCGAGTCCGCGATCCGTTCCCCCACGAGATGCTCCTCCGCACGTTTCGCCACGGCCCGCGGGTCGCCGGCGAAGCGCTCACCCGTTTCGGGAACGTAGATGTCGCAGATCAGCGTGAGGATCGGTTCTCCCTCATGCCGGACGACGGCCCCGGTCTCGAGATCCGGCCGCAACACCAGGTCGCTGCCCTCGATCCCCGCATACCCCAGGTTCGACGCGTCGAACGCCACGCCTTCTTCGAGAAGCGCCTCGTCAAGACCCGATGCCGGGATCGTCACATGCCTCCACCGACCCGTCAGATCCACGACCTTCAGATCGACAAACTCAATCCCCTCGCTCGAGACTCGCTCGCGCCATGACTTCATCGTGGCCATCGGTCCTCCTCCAGTGCGACGCCCCGGGTTCGCGCAGCCCACCGCCGTCGCCGATTGTCCCCGTTCCCGAGGGTACCGCCGATGCCTGATGCAGACTTCACTGCGAGTACACGCACCGTGCAGTTTTTCCTTCAGACTACGCGCTCTGTTTCTCGCTGTCAATCCCGTCAAACAGCCGTTCGACGGGGATTATACGCCTTGACAGGGAACGGGGCCCTGCGTTGTGATTGCGCGCCAACGTAAGCTAAGATACGCGGCAATGAAACCGAAGGGCGATGTCTTCGAGCGCATCAGAACCGAGCCCCTCTCGGGGAAGAAGCGGCAGGTGGCCAAGTATATCCTCGACAACTACGTCGAGGCTTCCTTCTTGACCGCGGCCGAGCTCGCTCAGCGGGTCCAGGTGAGCGAGCCGACCGTCATTCGGCTTGCGTACGACCTCGGTTTTCAGGGGTACCCGCAGCTGAAGGACGCACTCCAGGAGGAGGTGCAGGCTCAGCTCACAACCGTGCAACAGCTCCGGCGAAGCAAGAGAAGGGCCGGAACGAAGTCGCTGGCGATCCAGTCGCTGATCGAGGAGATGCGAAACCTCGACACCTTGCTACACTCGATCGACATCCGAGAGCTCAAACGGGTAGCGAAGCGGCTCGCCACCGCGGACAAAGTCATCATCCTCGGATACAAGATGTCGTCCGTCCTCGCGGACTACCTCCACATGGCGCTGAAGAAGTCGGTCGATAACGCGGTCTCGATCACCGCTCCGACCGGGATGTTCCAGGAGGAGCTCGTGTTCGCCGGCCCCGAATCGGCCGTCGTGGCCGTCTCCTTCCCGAGGTATACCCGGGGCGTCGTCCGCGACTTCAGTCAGGCGCGAGCTCGCGGAATTCGCACGATCGCGATCACCGACTCCGAGCTTTCCCCGCTGGTCGAGCACGCAGACCATTCCCTCCTGGCCCCGTGCAAGGCCGTCTCGTACGTGGATGCCTTCGCCGCCGCCATCGGACTTCTCTGCGCGCTCGCAACCGAGGTCAGCATCGCCACGGGGGAGGGACTGGTGGAGCGGCTGTCCAGTGTCGAAGAGCTGTGGCAAGAGAACGAGCTCTTCTTCTGATCGACGACGAAAACCATCGATCGCGAACGACGGGAGGGACGTGTGACCCCTGAGGAACTGGCTCGACTGACGGGCAGACTGGCAGAGGAGCGCGTCGAATTCGTGCGGCTCCTGTTCACGGACCTTCTCGGTGAGCTCAGAAGCATCGAGATTCCTCGGCAGCGACTCAAGGACGCCGTCGAACAAGGAATCGCGTTCGACGGGTCCTCGGTCGGCGGATACGCGTCCATCGCGGATGGGGACATGGTCCTCACCCCGGATCTCTCCACCCTGACGATTCACCCCGCGTTGACCCCGGCCTCGACTTCGACGGAGGAGTACGCGGTCGCGGGAGTCATCGGCGACGTCTTCACGTCGTCCGGACACCCATTCTCCGGGGATTCCCGTTGCATCCTCCGCCGCTTTGTGGATCGGGCGCACGCCGAAGGCTACCGGATGTGCGCCGGGGCCGAGCTGGAGTTCTTCTTGTTCCCGGAGGGAGATCCCCCACGCAGCGCCGCCCAGATCGCGCACAGAGCCGGCTACTTCTCGAGATCGCCCGTCGACGTGGAGGCGGCCGTGCGGGAGGAGATCGTGCTGGTCCTCCTGAGGATGGGGATCGCCGTCGAGGCCTCTCATCACGAGATCGTTCCCCACATCCACGAGATCGACTTCGAGTACTCCGACCCCGTTACGACCGCCGATCGGCTGATGCTGATCAAGTTCGTCGCCAAGGCGGTAGCCAACGCGCACGGGCTCAAGGCCGTGTTCATGCCGAAGCCGATCTCCGACTTCGCCGCGTGCGGAATGCACGTTCACGTCTCGGTCTTCCGCGACGACCGAAACCTGTTTCACGATCCCGAGGCGCCGTCCGGGCTCTCGCGGACGTGCCACCATTTCATCGGGGGCCTGTTCGACCACTTTGCCGCGATGACCCTCCTCACCAACCCGACGATCAACTCGTACAAGCGGCTCGTGCCCGGATTCGAGGCCCCGGTGAACGTCGCATGGGGGTTCCGGAATCGGTCGACGCTGGTCCGGATCCCGGCGACGAAGGCGCCGGGGACCTCGACCCGCCTCGAGCTGCGATCCCCGGATCCGTCCGCGAACCCGTACCTGGCGTTCACCGGGATCTTCGCCGCCGGCCTCCACGGGATGACATCGGAAACGGAGCCACCGCCGCCGATCGAGGAAGACGTCTACGCTCTATCGGAGGAGGAGAAGCACACCCGGGGGATCCGTCCGGTCCCCAGCTCGCTGACCGAGGCGGTCGACGCGCTCGAAGCGAACGAGGTGATCCGCGACGCGATCGGATCGGAGGCCGGCGCATACCTGATCCGCGCCAAGCGGGCCGAGATTGCCGAGTTCAACGCGGCCGTCACTGATTGGGAGAGGTCCCGCTACCTCGACATCTGATCGGCACAGTCGACGTCCGTCAATCGGCGCGAGGAAGCCGGATGACGAAACGCTTCCGGATCTCCCGATCCACGTCGGGCGGAATGGTGGAAGGAACTTCCCGATCGAGCAGGCGACGGGCCACGTGCCGTGCGTGTTGCCGAAGATCCTGGGCCGTCTCGCCGTCGGTCGATGGCCGTCGGTTGACCCCGTCGGGGACGTAGAACTCCGAGCTGCGGGCGTACTTCCGCGTGTGGGTCTGTGTAAGGAACATCCCCCCGGGGCCGACCTCCCGGATGACGTCGAACGCCAGCGTGTCCTCGTTCACCGCGATCCCCTCCAGAACGCGGGTCGCCATGCCGTTGATGTCGTTGTCAATGACGAACTGCTCGTAGGCCACCGTCATGAGCGAATCGAGCATCCCGGCGGAATGATGGATGTAGTCGCCGCCCGACAGCGCGACCTGCAGGATGCTCAGCGCCTTTTCGTAGCCGGCTTGGATGTCGGGCAGCTTGGCGTCCGCCCCGCCCGCATCGGAATAGATGGGGACCCCGACATGACGAGCGAGAAGCACAGCGGCAGCGTTCATCATCCCCGCCTCGATCGCTCCGCCGAGGAATCCCATGTTCCACATGTTCGCGACGCCGGGGACCACGCCGTACAGCACCCGAGCGCCGGGAGCGATCGCCTGCGACAGTGCGATACCGAACAGCTGTTCTGCGTGCGCGAGGGCCAACAGACCGGCGAGCGTCGCCGGAGCCGTCAGCCCGGTGACCGGGGCACAAGACAGCGCGACGGGGATTCCGGCCTCGAGCATCGCTTCGAGGCACCGCACGACGCTGCAATCGAGCTTGAGCGGGCTGACGATGCACGACGCGACGAACGAGATGAACGGGCGATCCCGCAACGCACGCCGGCCGCCGGCAAGGAGAGAAGCCATCTCGACCACGTCGGAAACCGCCTTCGGATCGGTCGCGGATTCCTGGACGTTCTTCGTCGTCCCCGCGAGGGCGGCGTAGAAGCTGTTGACCGTCACGCACTCCCGAGGCATGTCCGTACAGGCGACCGGGCACTGGAAGAAGTGCACGTTCTCCAGGGCCTCGACGAGCCGGGCGAGGGCATACTGGTCGGACAGCGTGGAGGGCCGCAACGTCTCATGGTCGAGGTCCAGGACCCGCACTGCGGCGCCGCCGGTGCCGAGATGAACGCGCCGATTCCCCAACCGCAGGTCGTGTTGGGGATCCCGGCCGGCCAGGACGAACTCCGACGGAGCCGAGGAGACGAGTCCCTCCACCACCTGGGATGGAAGGTGCACGATTCCACGACTCTCATCGACCCGCGCACCGGCCCTGGCGAGGATCCCGCGGTAGCGCTCATCGGCGACCAATACGCCGATTTCGTTCAGGATCCTCAGCGACGTCTCATGAATCTGACCGACTCGCTTGGCGCTGAGAAGGTTGAGCTTTCGTCCCTGCAGTCCCTTTTGCGGCATGCGGTATCATGCTCTAGTGAGCCCGAATTGGCAGCCATTGTATGCCCCCTTCTCGGGTCGGTTCAACCCCCCATGCCATCGGCTCTCTGAACCTCTGTCCTCGATGTTGTAGACCGCGAAAGCACACGAGAAGCGACAGACGGGCCCTCCGAGAAAGGGTCATCCGCCGATGACGGAAAACGCGTCCTGGTAGATCGTGGCGATCTCGTTCTCGGCGGCCTTGCGCGGATTGGTTTGGGCGTTCACGTTGGCCGCGGCCCGGCAGGCCATCTCGGGGATGTCCGCCGCTTCGATCTGGATCGGCGGATCCCATGCCCCGTAAGACTGCACGAGCCAATCGAGCCACGACCGCAGCGTCCCCGCTTGCTTCACCAGCCCGTCGAGCGTCGCCACTTTCGACTCGCAGGCCGGTTCATTGAAGGCGAGGACGTGGGGAAGCAGTACGGCGTTGGTCCTGCCGTGCGGTGCGTCGTAGAAGCCGCTCACCTGATGCGACATCGCGTGAACGAGCCCCAACCCCACGTTCTCCATCGCGGCTCCCGAGAGGAGGCTGGCGAGGGCCAAGCTCCCACGCGCCGCGAGGTCGTCCCCCTGCTCGATCGCCCGCTGCAACCATTCCGTGATGAGCGACACCGCCCCGAGACAGAACATGTCCGAGAGCCAGTTCCCGGCAGTGGAGATAAACGCCTCCACCGCGTGGGTCAGCGCGTCCACGCCGCTCCACAGGGTCTCGTCCGGTGGGAGGGAGAGCGCGAGACTCGGATCGATGATCGCCATGTACGGGGCCATCTTCGGCGTCCCGATCGAGAGCTTCTCCCGTCTCTCCTGGTCGGTGATCACCGCCCAGTAGTTCACCTCGCTGCCCGTTCCGGCGGTGGTCGGAATGAGGATCGTCGGGACCGCCCTTCGTGTGATCCGGTCCTCGTCGAGGAGGTCGGCGGCGTTCTCGGTCCGGTTGGCGACACATGCCGCTGCGGCCTTCGCGGTGTCCAGCGAGCTTCCGCCGCCCACGCCGATGATCACGTGCGGCCCGAAACGCCGCAGGGCGCGCACGCATCTCGCCACGCTCCGAAGGGACGGGTTCGGCTCAGTGCGGTCGAAGACGAAGACCTCCACCCCGCTCGCTTTCAAGCGGGACAGAATCGGGTCGAGCATTCCGCTCCGGCGGCGCCCCGCGGTCATGACAAACGCCACCCGCTCGAAGCCGCTCTCGTCGATGACGCGTTCGAGGACTCCGATGCGACCCGGACCGTACTCCACCTTCGCCGGGAGCTCGAACGAGATCACGTGTGCCGCGTGGTTCCCGTTCGCCTTGGAAGCGTTCACATCGGCCATTCTCTCCACCTCCTCTCCCAACGGCGCTCTGAAGCCGCGACTCGGCCGGGCGATTCCCACCGCGCATCTCTACCCGGTGAGCAGACGGGCCGGCCGACGGGATCGGCCGGCCCGAGACTTCTGTTAGAGCGATGAAGAGCCTCCGGCTAGATGAGGCCCTTGTCTTCCAGCCACTGCTGACAGGCCTCTTCGGGCTCCATCAGATCGATGTCGACCATCGCGTTCAGCGCGGTCATCTCGGCGCGCGCTTCGGCCGGATCGGTCGGGAACGTCGCGATCAGCTGGTTCAGAGCGTCTGCGAGGCCGGGGTTGGCCTCCAGGGTGTCCTCGTTCACGATCGGAGCGAGGTCATACGGCGGCCAGAAGTTCTTCGTGTCCTGCAGAACGACCCAGTCTTCCTTGACGACGATCGGGTCCGTCCCGAAGACCATCGTTGCCACGGCCTGTCCCTGGATCAGGTACTCGAACGTCAATCCGGGAAGGACGGTGACGACGTAATCAGGATGGAGTGCGAAGCCGTAGTGGACCTGCAGTCCGAGGATCCCGTCCGGTCGCGAGTAGAACTCGAAGTCGCTCGCGAAGTGGACCCGTCCGTTCTGCGCGTTTACGTAGTCGGCGAACTGCTCCAAGTCGTAGACGTTGTTCTCTTCAGCGAATTCCCTCGTCACGGCGATCGCGTAGGTGTTATTGCACCAGATCGGATCGAGCCAGATCAGCCCGATCTCCGCGTCGCTCTCCTTGGCGAGTTCGTAGATCTCCTGGGGACTTTCCCCCTGGAACTCGTGCCCGGTGTAGGTCAACCACTGCGTTCCGGTGTAGTCCATGCACAGGTCGATCTCGCCGGTCTCCGACGCTTCGCGGAGGACGGTGCTGGACATGCCGGTGGTCAGCCTCACGTCGAACCCCTGATCCTGGAGGTACAGGTACATCAGGTTTCCAACGACGAACTGCTCGGTGAAGTTCTTCGTTCCGATCTTGATCGTGTCCGCCATCGCGACGGTCGCGATCAGTGCCACACACAATAGACTGAGGATCAGCTTTTTCATGATGTTGCCTCCTTGTTCCTTGGATTCCACTTGGCGATTACGAGTTACGATCTGCGCTCTCAACTACCACCTCCGGGTTTCTCTTTACGAATTGACCCGCGAGAGCACGTGTCCTGTACTCCCACCCAATACCGATTCCTTACTGCATTTGCCACTGCGCCTGCTTGAGAACCTTGAGTCCTCGAGGCGTGGTCCAATCCTCCATCTGTGCAAGAATGGCATCGAGCGCGACGGCAAGCGCCGCCGTCGGGGCGGCCCCCTGGATGACCATCGGAGTAACCCGCACTGCGATCCCTGTCATAATGATCGCCCCCAACCCACCGGCGCCGATCATCCCTGCGACGGCCGCTGTGCCGACGTTCACGACCGTCGAAGTGCGGATTCCGGCCATGATCACCGGTCGAGCAAGCGGGAGCTCGACGCGCAGGGTGATCTGCCACTTCGACATTCCCATCCCCTGCGCGGCCTCCTTGACGGCGGGGTCGACGGAGCGAATGCCGGCGTACGTGTTCCGGATGATCGGAAGGACCGAATACACCATCAGCGCGACGACGGCCGCTCTGAATCCCATTCCGAGGGCGAGGGCAGCCAACGCGATAAACGCCAGTGTCGGGACGGTCTGCCCGATGTTCGCGATCCCAACAAGCACCGGCGACACGAAACGAAGAGCGCGTCGAGTCGCCAGGAACCCGATCGGAACGCCAATTACGATCGCCAGTATCTCCGCAAGTCCAACGATCTCAACGTGCGTGAGCACCTCGCCCAACACCTTTCCGGCGCCCGCCAACTTGAAGATCCCGACCGACCCCAGACTGGTCATCCAGATCGTCACTCCGCACAACACGGCAAGCAGGATTCCCAGAATGACATAGCGCCTCACGCCGCATCCTCCCCGCAGGGCTGTTCCTTGTCGAGATCCTCTCCGAGGACGTCGCGGATGATGTCGAACGACAGGACCCCGACGAGTCGCTCTTCGTCGTCGAGAATCGCCAGCGTCCCGATCGCGCTCGACAGCATCAGAGACAGCGCCTCGTTGAGCGGGATGTCGGGCGTTGCCGTGACCGTCGGCGGTGTGATGATCTCGCGGATCGGGATCGACGGCTCGATGTCGTCGCACGTGACCCAACCGAGGAACCGGTTTCCGTCCTCGACGAGCATCGACCAGCGGAGTTTCGCCTTCTCCATCTGCTGCTTGACTTCGCTCGGGTCCTCGCCGACGTTGACGAGGAACGGCGGCATCGTCATGACGTCCTTTGCGCGGAGAAGCCGGAGACCTTTCAGGACGCGATCGGCCCCGATGAAGTCCCGAACGAATCCGTCTTTCGGCGCCCCGAGCAGTTCGGCCGGATCCGCGTACTGAACCAGAACGCCTTCACGCATCAGCGCAATCGTGTCGCCCATCTTGATCGCTTCGTTGATGTCGTGCGTGACGAAGGCAATCGTCTTCTTAATCTTGTCTTGGATCTTCAGGAACTCGTCCTGCAGCCGACTGCGAGTGATCGGGTCGATCGCCCCGAACGGCTCGTCCATCAGAAGGATCGGTGGATCAGCGCCGAGGCATCGCGCGACCCCGACGCGCTGCTGTTGACCTCCGGAAAGCTCGCTCGGGTACCGCGAGAGGAACGTCCCTGGATCCATTCCGACAAGCTCCATGAGCTCCTCGGCCCGTGCATATTGCTTCTCCTTCGGCCAGTTCAGCAAGTGAGGGACTGTGCAGATGTTCTCCTCGACCGTCCGATGCGGGAAGAGGCCGATGTTCTGGATCGCGTAGCCGATTCCCCGACGGAGCTCGTTCACGTTCAGTTCCATCGTGTCGACCCCGTCGATCGAGATCTTCCCCGACGTCATCGGGATGAGACGGTTGATCATCTTCATGCTCGTCGTCTTCCCGCAGCCTGAAGGGCCGAGGAAGACGCAGAACTCGCCCTCGGAGATCTCCATCGTGAGATCCTTCACCGCCTCGGTTCCATCGGCGTAGGTCTTGCTGACGCCCTCCAGCTTGATCAACGCTTCCTCCTAATCCGTACGCCTTTCGGCGTCGTGATCCATTCAACTCCGCCCATGAGGAAGTCGACGACGATCGCGAGCAGGGAGACGAAGACCGCCCCGACCAGAATCAGATCCTTGCGAGCGTTTGCGAGCCCCCTGAAGATGGGTTGTCCGAGTCCCCCGGCCCCGATGTACGAGCCGATCGCCGCAATTCCGATGTTCATCACCATCGCCTGGCGAAGACCGGCCATGATGACGGGAACGGCGAGAGGCAGCTTGACTCGGAAAAGGATCTGCAGTTCGCTCATCCCCATTCCTCGACCGGCCTCGATCATCGCCGGATCGACCTCCCGGATCGCCGTGTGGGTGTTCCGGATGATCGGAAGAAGCCCGTAGAGCGTGAGTGCGATGACGACCGGCAGGAAGCCGATCGAAGGAAGCGAAATGGCGTAGAGGACTCCCATCAGAATCCCGAACAGAGCCAACGACGGCACCGTCATCATGATGCTCGCGAAGTAGATCACCGTCTCGGCAAGCCGCTCGCGTCCTCGTCCGGTAATGTAGATCCCGATCAGTACACCGAGCGCGGCCGCAACGGCGTTCGCGACCAGGACGATATACAGGTGCTGCAGAACCCAATCTCCGATCTTGTCCGGATACTTCAGAGTGTAATTCCAGGCTTGAATCCACATACTTCCTTCATCCTAGCATGTTGGCAACCTTGCCGTCAAACGGATCATGTTGCTTTTCCTACAGACAGACCAGTCGAAACGGCTGATCGGGCAAGACCTTACCGATCGACAAGAACCGAATGTTGTGGGGCGGACCTACACTTGGCGCGCGCTGCCCCTGAAGGGACGAAACCAGCCGGGCATGCCCCATCGACTCGCCGCGCGGGAATCCCACCATCCGAGGCCACTACGCGCCGAAATCACCCGGCAGAGAGCACCGGTCAAGGACGGACGCTGCCGTCATGGCGGACCGTGGATCGGATGGGTTACCGGCCCGACCTGCAACAGGAGCAGTCGCTGAGGCGGCGTTCGACACTGCGAACCATTCCGCTGACCTCGGCGGCCAGCTCTGCGGTTCCACCGTTCAGTCGAACCGCTTCCTGGATCGCCTTGCGAAGCCGGGTCTGGATCCTCATCCGCTGAGCAACCTCGACGGCCCGTCGGTCCCGCGCCGCTCTCTGCAGACGCTCCTCATGCTCGCGTCGTGCCATCCTGGGCGTCATATGCAGTCCATTCACGGTGAACCTCCCTCAGAAGCTCGCTTCGCATCGTCCGCACGGTGGTCCTCGTCGTCCTTCTCGCGCAGGAAGTCCACCAGCGAGGCCAGGACGTCCTGCGCCACGTTCGGTCTCATCGAGAAGAGGGCCTTCTTCTTCGTATCGGCTTCCGGAACTCGGATCTGGATCAACCCCGCCAGTCGAAGCGCGTGCAGGTGATGCAGCATCGTTGGGGTGCGCAATCGAAGGGCTCTCGCCAGTTCCGCCGCCCCCATCGAACGGTCGGCGACCAGCCTGAGAATCCGCAGCCGGGTTGGATCCGACAGCGCCTTGAGCGCACGAATCAGACCGTCCGGAACCGTCTCCCCGGGAACGATCGAGTCGTTCGCGCTCCTGGCACCAAATACAAACAGCATTCGTCGCTCGTCGAGCCGGGTTCTCAATGTGAACGGGGTCAACCAGAACGAAGGAGCCAGGACGAGCTCGTCGACCTCCGACAGGTCGTCGAACCGCAAGCCGGACGAGATCTCTTCGATCAAGTCCGGTAGCGGCAACCGTCGTGACCGGTCGGATACCCGCTCCGCGGCGGCCTCGATCGCCGGCCGGATCCTTCGCTCCTCCTCTCGGAAGAAGACGTCGTAGTAGTTGCGGAGCGCCGAGAGATACGCCTCCCCAAACGTCGTCGCATCGGCCCACAAGTCCAGCATCCCCTCGACCTTCTCGCCGTCGGATGGCTTCTCGGCTCCGTTCCCCCGCTGGAGCGATTCCCGCAGTTGGCGCCGGTCCGCCTCGGTCCAACTCCCTCGAGCCGCGACCTCTTCGAGAAGGGAGGGACAGCCGCACTGCTGCAGGTTCCACGGGCATGCCAGCCGCCGAATGCGGTCCGTGGGCGGCAGCTGGGCGAGATGCCACAACAGCGTCTCGACGTTCTTCGGCTCCGGGAGCCCCGGCAACAGGTGCACCGGAGACGGAAGAACGTTCTGCGCTCGGCTCAGCACGTCCCGCGACTCAGCGGAAAGGCGAGCCAGCATGCCCGACGCCCAGGCGCCGCGGAGCCCGAACTTCTTCGGAAGGTGCAGCACGTACAGGCTCACGAAGAAGTCGTAGCTCGTTCCCACGTCCAGCGTGCTCCTCGTCGCCCGCGCTTCGTCCCTGTCACTCATCGTTTCGCCTTTTCCATAAACGCCCTCGGAGGATTAGATGTCGATCTACTACACATGGAAGTCTAACATAGATCAATATCTAAGTCAAGCCGTGGCGTGCCGAACCGACCCGATGTCGTGAGGTCCTTGATGACCCACCTCAGCGGCTGGTACGCTCGAGACACCAGGCGCGGATCGGGGACAGGAGGTCGGATGGATCGCGTCGGAATCGCAGAACTGGAAGCCGATCGGGTCGCGAATGCCCTGGAGGACAGCGAGCACGGCGATCGTTGGAGGAGGCTCGTCGACCTCGCCGGGGGCGGCGACGCGGCCGACTTGGTACGGCTCGTCTGCCGGCTCGACCCGCCGGAGCGGATCGCCGAACTGCGGGGCCTCGAGACCGCGCAGAACAAGCGCGGCGCCGGCTTCCTCGGGGTGCTGCCCGATCAGATCCCCAGCAATCTTCCGACACGGAGCGATCTCGGAGCTTCCCTCGACCTGTCCGTTCGACTTGCGCAAATCCGAGTCGAGAATCTGAAGGCGCTGAGCGAGACGATGCCGCAGTACCCGCTCACCTTCCACGGCGAGCCGTTCGACCCGGACCCCGTCGGAGAAGCGCCCGTCGGCTGGCGGCTCGCGGTCGACGTCGCGGGAATCCGCGCCGTCCTCGACTTCCTCGAAGAGGGGACCGCCGACGTTGAAGCGGCCTCCACGATCGCCCGGATGCCCGCGTTCGTCGAGATGATGCGACACCGAACGGATCTCGGGTATGTGCCGGAGCCGCTGATCGACGCGGACGGGTTCGCCTGGTGCTTGGTCCACGCCGCCTCACGGGATCCGGTCGACGCGCTGTGGAGATGGCTCCATCCGCAGAACCTGTTCGATCTGAGCGACCTCTTCGCTCACCGAGACGCCTACCGATGCCTGATCGACCGCCTGGTCGAAGACGACCGATTGGCGACGTACGTCCTCGGATCGATCGCCCCGTACGCGCCGCCCGACGTGGGCTTCGACAATCGACTGTCCTTCGCCGTCGGCTGGGGGATCCGAGGATGGGCAACGCGTGCCACGGGCGGAGTAAACATCGAGCACACCAAGGACGACTTCGACCGGCTGCTCTCCACGTTGGTCCACGAGACCTTCCATCGGCTCCAGACGTCGATCGCGCTTGCGGACCCGAGCGTCGCGGATGCCGGGTTCGATCGGATCACGTCGTTCCTGCTTGCCTCCGAGGCGGACCGCCGGCTGTACCGAGCGCTCGCCTACGTGATGCTCGAGGGGGCCGCCACGTACGTCGCCGCGTCCGAGCCTGCCGGCACATGGAGACAGGACATGGGATCAGGTCTCGATCTCCTGGAGCGGATTCGCGCGCTCGATGCATCGGCGGAGGCCGACGCGTATGACACGCTCCTCAACGAAGGTCTCCGCTCCAACGGGCCGTTCTATGGGTTCGGCGCGCTCCTCTCGCGCGCCATCGTCGACGCCGAAGGCCCCTCCGGCCTCGGTCTCGCGCTTCGACGCGGCGCCCCGTTCTTCGTCGAACGGGGACTCGGCTTGGTCAACGAGCCCACCTCCATGCGATCGCGCCGCCTTGACGAGCACATCGAGCGCCTGCGGGCACAAGTTGCAGGAGCCGGTAACGCCGGGAAAACGGGTTGAAGGGAAGCGGTCTCCCGGTATACTGACGCTCGATCCAAGGGATGCGACCGGCGCATCCCGGAACACGACGGACCGAATCCGGAAAGGAGGCCGCGATGATCGCAGATCGAACCGAAGTCCACGTGGCCTCGTCTGGGACCGGCGTCGGACGTTCCCGCTCGGTCTAGCCGGAGCCGCAGCCGGCCGGCTGCCCCTTCCCTCTACCAGACCAACCGCCATCGTGCTCGGGGATGGAGATCGTCCCCCGCGTTCGCCCCTCGGTACTCAACGTAAGGAGAGATCATGTCCTACGCAGTGAATCCAGACTACACCATGCGCCCCGCGCGGCTCGACGACGTCGAGTCGGTCTGCGCGTTGTGCAACGCGTGGTCGAAGAAGATGCGGGGCTACGCCAGCCACGACCCGAACGAGGAGCGCGTTGACTGGCAGGTGCCCGGCTTCGATCTGGAGACGGACACGCGCATCATCTGCGACGCCCGAGGAACGCTGATCGGGTTCGCATCGGTGTGGGACGTCGGGGACCCTCACGTCTTGGTCAACGGCGGCTTTCGCGTTCATCCGGACCGCGACGATCCGCCCGTCGAGGAGGCGCTCCTCGACTGGACGGAGTCCCGCGCGCGACAGGCGGTCGAGCGAGCGCCGGCAGACGCGCGGGTCGTCCTGACGCACCATGCGTTGGATCGGGACGATCCCCGCCAGCAGCTCCTCGCGCGCCGTGGATATGAGCCAGTGCGTCAGTACGTCCGCCTGCGGATCGAGATGCACGAGCCGCCCACCCCGCTCTCGATTCCCGAGGGGATTGCGATCCGCCCGTTCGAGCCCGACGCGGACCTGCATCCGGCGGTCCTCGCGATCCGGGAGTCGTTTCGGGACCACTGGGGGCACGTCGAGCGGGACCTCGAAGAGGACGTCAAGATGTGGACCCATTGGATTCGTGAGGACCCGGACTTCGATCCCTCCGTCTGGCACCTCGCCTGCGAGGGAGACGAGATCGCCGGCGTCTCGCTGGGGACGACCAAGCGCCCCGAGGCCGAGAACCTCGCGTACATCTTCACCCTCGCGGTGCGCAGGGCGTGGCGCGGCCGTGGGATCGCCCGCGCGCTGCTTCGCCACTCGTTCGCCGCGTTCTACGAGCGCGGGCGGTCGGTCGTCGATCTGCACGCCGACGCGGAGAACCTCACCGGCGCGATGCACCTGTACGAGGGCGCGGGCATGCACGTCGTCGAGCGCAACGTGGAGTACGAGAAGGAGCTTCGTCCCGGGGTCGACCTGGTGACGCGGGCGGCCGGCGGCTGAGGGGGCGGCTTCCCACGATGGGAGCGGGACGTCCCATCGGCTGACGACACGCGGTATCATGGCGGCAAGCGATGAGGCGGGGAGGCGCATGATCCGCAAAACCATCCTGGGCGTGATCGTTCTGATCGTGGCGCTTTGCGGTTGGTACGCCTGCGACTTCGCCCTGTCCTTCCGGTCGACACAGGGGTCCCCCGTGACGCCGATCCCCGAAGGACTGCGGCTGCCGTGGGAGCACGTCGCGGCGGCGTGGAACGCGCTCTTCCACCGAGACGATGCGTCCCCCTGCGAGGCGTCCGTCCGATTCCTCCCGTCCGACGACTCCGCACCGATCGCCCATGTCGCCGTTCCCCAACACCCCTTCATGGCGTCGAACGCGGGAAACAACATGCACTGTGACGCCTACATCAGCGACACGTACGAAGCCGCCGGACCGCTGGGGATCCGCGCCGAGATCCTCTCGCGCAGCCAGGGGTTCGGCGGATACGGGACGGTGACGTTCGACCGCACCGGCCGGCTCGTTGCCGTGTACAGTAACGGGAGGCGGTTCCAGATCGAGCTGATCGATCCGCACACGCTGGAAGAGCTGGCGTCGTACGACCTCCCGCCGCGCCCGTGGTACTGGCTGCTGCAGGGGATCATGCCGTGGGAGTACATCGGGGCGGGAATGTACTTCTACCTCGACGCGCAGGACCGCGCGATCGTGCCGACCACCGTGAACACGATTCGGGTCGTTCGGGTCCCCGAACCGGGCGGCGCGTTCGAGCTGGTCCGCGAATACGATCTCTCCGAACACGTCGTGCCGAGGGCGTGGCCGCACAGGGACTCCGTCGCCTGGGTTCTCCCGGACTGGAGCGGGGAGGTGTACTGGTACGCGACGACCGAAGGGATGATCGGCACGGTCGTCATGGAGACCGGTGAGGTCCACGCCCTGCGGCTCGAAGAGGAGATCATCGAGAACTCGTTCGCGGTCGGCGAAGACGGCGCGTACATCCTCTCCGACCGCGCCCTGTACCGGTTGAGCCATGCCCAGGACGGGCGGGTCGTGGTCGATTGGCGCACCGAGTACGATCGCGGCCCGCATAGGAAGCCGGGGCACATCACACGCGGCTCGGGAACCTCGGTCACCCTCATAGGAGGGCTCGACGGTCTGGTCGCGATCACCGACAACGCGGAGCCGCGGATCCACCTGATCCTCCTTCGCCGCCGCGACGGCGCCGTCGTCTGCAGCGCGCCGGTCTTTGAGGAGGGGCAGAGTGGCACCGATGTCTCTGTCGCCTGCTTCGAGCACGCGGACGAGACGGGCCGAGGAACCGGCGTGTACTCGGTGCTCATCGAGAACAACTACGGAGACCACGCGTTTCCTCACTCGCGCCCCGAGTCCGGCCTCACCCGCGTCGATGCGGTCCGCCAGGAGGACGGTACATACGGATGCCGGGAGGTCTGGACGAGCGACGAGCGCAGCATCGGTGTGTTCAAGCTGTCCCTCGGAAGCGGGCTGGCGTACATGTACTGGCGGAGCGAGGACTGCGCGGTCCCGACTTGGTACCTCACCGCCGTCGACTTCGCGACCGGCCGGACCGTCTACAAGCAACGTGTGGGGAGCGGATTGGGGTACAACAACTGGGCCGGTGCGCTCTTTTTGCACCCCGACGGCGGCATCGCGTATTCCACGACGCTGTTCGGACTGGTGATGATCCGTGACGGAGATCCCGGACGCGCGTCGAGCGGTCGGCTCGCCGCGGGGAGTCAGGAGTCCGGCGGATGACCCAAGCCAGACGCCCTTCCCACACTGAGCACCCCACCGCTCTCGGCTCGTTTCGCAACTGGATCCGAGTCCTCTTCCACGGCCGAGGCATCGATCGGGCGTATCTTCCCCGCGCGCTCTTCGTCTCCCTCACCACGCTCATGACGGTCCCGCTCCGTCTCTTGGAGCGCGCGCGGCACGGAAGGACGATCCGGAGGACCCCGGTGCATCCGTCCCCCGTCTTCATCGTCGGTCACTGGCGAAGCGGGACCACGTACCTCCATCACCTGATCTGCCAGGACGACCGTTTCGGCTACCTGTCGACGTTCCAAGCGATGGCGCCGGGGTTCTGTCTCGTCGGCGAGACGGCGATCAAGCCGCTCTTGGAGAAGGTGGCCGGATCGAGATACCCCACCCGGCTCATCGACAACGTCCCTCTGACCTTCGATGCGCCCCAGGAAGACGAGTTCGCGGTGGCGAACCTGTTGCCGCACGCGTTCATCCATACCTTCTCGTTCCCGCAGCAGGCCGAGGAGTGGTTCCGGCGGTTCGTCCTGTTCGACGGCCTATCGAAGACCGAGCGACGCCAATGGATCGACGCCTACCTGATGGTCCTTCGGAAAGCCACCTGGGCGAGCAGCGGGAAGCCGTTGGCGGTCAAGAACTGCGCCCACACTGCGCGCATTCCGACGCTTCTCGAGTTGTTCCCCGACGCCCGGTTCATCCACATCCATCGCAATCCCTACGAGGTGTTTCTCTCCACGATGCACATGCACCGAATCGTCCTGCTGCGATCACAGCTCCAGGAGATCGATCCGAAACAAGTCGAGGCCCATGTCCTGCGGTTCTACGAGCAGCTGATGCGCCGGTTCCTCGCCGCCCGATCGCTCATCCCCGCAGGACGCCTCATGGAGATCCGATTCGAGGATCTGGAGTCGTCGCCGCTCGACCAGCTCCGCAACGCCTACGACGCGCTGGATCTGCCGGGCTTCTCCGCTGTAGAACCGGCGTTTCGCACGTACGTCGGCTCCGTCGCCGGCTATCGGAAGAACGCGTACGACCTGGATCCGAACGTGATCACCAAGGTCAATAGGCGCTGGGGGTTCGCGTTCGAAGAGTGGGGCTACGAGTGTCTCGATCCCGCCTGGAGCGGGCCGGTCGAACCTTCCTAGTCCGTCAACTCGCGCAATCGCTCCAGGAGCCGTTCCGCATGAACCTTGGCCTGTCGGTTCCAGAACGGCCACGCGTCGACGTCCCCCTTGAGCACGATCGACGTCTCTCGCCGGATGAGTTCGGCGTCTCGGACGCCGGTCAGCGCGCCGAAGTAGTTGTACGTGAACCCCCAGTACTCCGCGAGGATGATCCGATTGTGCAAGTAGGTCGGGTCGGCGACGATCGAGTCCTCGACGAGCGCCAATCCCGCCGCGTCGTCGCCGCCCAGCGGCCCCGGAAGCATGATGAGAAGCGAGCCGAGCGCGCTGGCTGAGCTTCCGCCCCAGAACGCCGGGCTGAGCTCGACGCACCGCGAGAACAGCTGGAGCACGGACCCCTGCTGCAGCAGACCCTGGATCGGGTTCAGCCCACACAGCATGCCCCAGTTGTTCGCCGTCCAGTGCATCGCCGCGACGTCCGTGACGTAGGTCAACGCCGTCTTGAGCCCTTCGGATTCGTGCGTCACGAACTCCTCGTTCAGCCGAAGGCTCCGGTAGCCGTACTCCTTCCCGCGCTCGAACAGCTCCTTGTCGCCGGACGTGTCGTCCTCGGTGAACATCGTCGCCTCGTAGCAGAGCTGGGACAGCCGGTTCAGTACGTACGCCTGCGACGGAATCGACAGCGCGTCCAGGCTCGGCAGCACCGCTTCATACAGGGCGATCGCCTGCGTCATGTCCTCCTCGACGTATCGCATCATGTAGGCCCGGTCGGCTTGCGCGATGAGGGCCGAAGGCGACTCGGCAGCCACGGTGCCGATCGATGCGGAAAGCGAAACGAGGACCGCACTCAAGCACAGTGCAGGAAGACGAGATGCACGAATCATCGAACCGCCCCCTCCG
>Ga0180433_10002643_pt1 | contig 27342 bp, 13 predicted proteins | sample SS_ome_8_FD_132980 | JGI IMG/M metagenome (GOLD analysis project Ga0180433, IMG submission 132980) | Hypersaline lake sediment archaeal communities from the Salton Sea, California, USA - SS_1_D_1 metaG | ecosystem: Environmental > Aquatic > Non-marine Saline and Alkaline > Hypersaline >... | reverse complement strand
CTTTGCGCCGCGTCGCAGCCCGATGGCTGTAACCAACAGCCTTCACCCCGGAAAAACAACGCTCCACCGCAAGACTTACGGAACCTCCCAAAAGGCCCAGCCCTATCACCGTTATTTGCCTTAAGTCCTTCAAAACAAAGACCTTACAAAAGACAACCTCCACCAAGGTTCCGGTAAAAAGCTATAGTATGCCCACCCGGATGTCAATTTTTTTCTTTATTTCATGCTGCCGAAATGGTAATATCCCGATTTAATAGTTAAGCCGATGGATACGGCAGAAAAAATGACGCCTGAGCCCAGTCTTTGGGGGAAGGTTTTTTTTTCGGAAACATTGTGCTGTTCGTCCCTATGCCGTGAAGCGGTAGGGGCACGAGCGCGTTAAGATTATGACAAATAAACCGCTTAATAATGGTGACGAAGGCTATCTCGACTTCGAAACGCAGATAGCCGACTTCGACGCACAAATCAGCGAGCTTCGAAGGCTCGCGTCGATAAAGGGAATAAACTACTCCGCAGAGATTCGACGCCTCCAGCGAGAGCAAATCGCAGAACTCAAAAAAATCTATTCAAATCTCACTGCCTGGCAGACTGTGAAAGTTGCCAGACACGCCAAGAGGCCCATACTTCAGGATTATCTGTCCCTAATGGTCAAGGACTTCCACGAGCTGCACGGCGACAGATGCTTCGGTGACGACCGCGCGATGATAGCAGGCCTCGGACAAATCGGAAGAGAAAAAGTCCTCATCATCGGACAGAACAAAGGCAGAACAACCAGGGAAAAGGTCGCCTGCAATTTCGGTTGCTCCAACCCCGAAGGGTATCGAAAGGCAATCGCGAAGATGAAATTCGCCGAAAAATACGGCATACCTGTTGTCACTTTTATTGATACGCCGGGAGCCTATCCCGGAATTGGCGCAGAAGAAAGAGGCCAGGCTCAGGCAATCGCAAAAAATCTCACCGAGATGTCAAGACTTAGAGTCCCGATTATCTGCATTTGCATCGGCGAAGGCGGCTCTGGCGGTGCCCTCGGAATAGGCGTCGGCGACAGGCTTGCACTGCTCGAATTCGCCTATTATTCAGTGATCTCACCGGAAGGCTGTGCCGCAATACTCTGGAGAGACGGCTCCCAGGCGCCACACGCCGCAAAGGCTTTGAAGTTGACCGGCAAAGACTTGCAAAAGCTCGGACTTGTCGAGGACATCATCCGCGAGCCGCTCGGCGGCGCACACAGAAACGTGCACGACACTTTCTACAACGTCGAAAAATACATCGTCGCCACATTGAAAGACCTTAAGAAACTCTCAATAGACAGCCTTCTCGACACCAGGTACAAAAAACTAAGGTCTATCGGAAACAACACCGGCAGGAATGAAAAAAAAAGACGCACTTCTAAGACGCGCATAAAAGCGGTCGCCGAAACACCCACTCCCAAAAAACAACCCGTCCACACCTCCGCTTAACTTGAACCCCTACACTCAGTCACCCTCGGGCTCCGGCTCTTTGGGCTTCATCAATCTCCTTATTGCAGCCATTGTCTCGGCCAGATGCCGCCCGGCATCGGCATCAACGTAGGCGACGTTGCCTTCGCTATTTACAACAACGACCGAGACGTTGTCGTCGGCAAGACCGTACTCGCGACGCAGTGTTTTTGAAATTTCAGATGGCCTTCTGTAGCCGTGGTCACATCGGCCGGAAAAGTAAAACTGAATATCCATTGGATTACTATAATCCAACACCACGTAAAAGCCCGGATTTTGACCAAGCCACCTCCCGTACAAATCCGGCAAAAAGAATCTGCGGCTGACAAAAACTATAGCCGGCCGCCCATCCATATTCCGGCTGAGCATACTCGTGATAACCGTCTCATCCAAGTCCAGTTCATATCCGCGATCGTCACGCTCCGCTCTATTGAGGTCGCCGAAAATCAAAACCACATACCCGTTGCCGCCCTTCTTGCCGTATAGCTCCTCCAGCGTTACAAGCTGCCGCCTTATGATATCCACCCGCACAAACGAAGGCGCCGGCTCATTCAGAACAAGGTCTGTCTGCTCGCTCGGCCTTTGCATAAGCTCGCCCTCTAATACCGCCAGTGTCAGCATCGAGTAATCCTTTGCAAGCTTTTCTACAACAATCTTTGCTGAGTGAAGTGCAAAAACCCCCGTTATCTCGCCGCTCGCAGATGCCCTTGACAGCTCCCGGTTGAACGGCCTCAGGGCCAATTCCACGTAAATGTCACCGGGTCGAAGTGAGTCACGGTAAGACAAGAATACGCCCAGGTCAGCGACTTCGATAAGGGCTGAACCGGTCAAAGAGCCTTCAACACCAAAACGGCACGAACCCCGGTATGAATATGAATCGTCCTTGTAGATGTTCATCGAGAGCGTCCCCGGTAAGATTTCGTCGATGCCAAGGCCCAGCCGCTGAGTACTAACCTGCCACGCGATTTCGACCTGCCGGCCAATGAAGAAGTAGCCCTCGTCCACTATCTGTGAATCGCTGCCGTCCTTCGCACGCAATATGCGAATTCTATGGATACCCCTGCCGTCGCGACTGAGCAGCTTAAACTCGCGAGCATCGCCGAGCATCGCCCAGTACCGGTAACCGTCCGGCGCAGCGCCCAAGTCAAGCCGCTCTTCATAGCCCTCGATTCGTTCATCCGCAGACAAAGAGATAGACCGCAAATCCCCGCAGGATTTATTATAAAGTCGCGACGATGACCGCAGGTAACCCAAATCAACATCGTAACGCGTGCAGCCTTCCGGTATCTGACGGTGAAAAACATGCCACTGCTTTTCGTCTTCTGTGGTCTTCAGTTGGGCCTGCGCAGCCGCCGCCATTACAAGGAAACCAAACAGGCACACAGCCGGAAAAGACTTCTTCCGCTTCATCCAAATGCTCCCTAAATTGCACAGCCCACGCAACGAAACTCATACCCGCTGCGCTCAAAACACTGAAACATCGGCTCAATTCATCCCAAACTGTCCTAACTGGTCAAGGCAGCCACCCGGCTTGGCAAAGCCAATGCGCCCCAACAACGCAAAAATCGCCCAGGTCCACAAAGCCGTCCCGATCAAAGTCGCCTGAAAGTCCTTCACCGCCGCTCAGCCAGGCGCCGACTACGAACTCCAGGTCGTAATAGTCCACAAGCCCGCTGTTATCCACGTCCGCCAACAGACTCCACGCCGCGGGGCATTTACTCGCCTCCACTGTCCCTCCGTACGCGCCCATATTTATGCGAACGTTGCCGCCGTTAATCGGCTCATCCCCGAGACTATAAATCGGATTGCCCGTGTCTATACAAGCGCTCGTCTCCGCATCGCAAACCCAGCAGCTACCTCCCGCGTCCCATCTGCCCGCCGCCGACTTCAAGTGGCAGTCGGCGCCAATCCATACACCGTTGTCCCAATAGCCTGCCGCGCAGAAACGCGGGTCAATGCCGATATTGCCAAGCCCTGCCCAGCCGCCTTCAACATCACTGTAGCTAACCTCAGCCGTGCCGTAAGCATCCTCAATCTGGCACGACAAGTTGTCCCAAAGAATCGAGTTCACTATCCTCGCATTGTTGCCCGACAGCCCGCACGCAGCGTTACCTACAATCGTGCAGTTCGTAACCGTCGCGGCGTTGCCGGAAATACCGTGCTCGCCGTTACCCGCAATTATGCAGTTCTCAAGCCCCAGCACCCTGTTTCTATAACCGTGAACGCCCATGCCCTTGTTCTCAAGGACGGAACAGCCGGAAATCGTGACAATGCCACGCTCCACATAGATACCTTCACCCTCATTCGAGACAATTCTGGAATTCATGACCTTAGGCGCCCCGCTGCCACTGCCGCAATAAACGTAAACACCGCTGCTCTGGTTCTCGAAAATATTGCAGTCCACAACCGTCGCACTGCTGTCCAAACCGTAGAACCCCGCGCCGCCGTTAGCCGTCAGAATGCATCGCCTGATTGTCGGACTGCTTGACTCGCAAAATACCCCCTGGTTGCCGTCGCTTATCGTAAGACCGTCAAGAACACAACTCTCTCCTTCGCCACTCCGCACGCAAACCGCCGGCCTCCAGTGGTTACCCCGGATAATAGTACGCCCCACAACATTCGAATCATTCGGTTCTTCCGACCTCACGACAATATTCTTACCAAGCAAATCAAGCCCCTCCTCATAAACCCCCGGACTCAGTACTATCTCATCACCATCCGAAGCACCCGCAATCGCATCCTGAACATAATCGTACCTTATTCCCTTAACAACATTCTCGATGACCCGGTTTGTTATGATGCCGGAAATCTCACAATCCAAAATCACCGGGTCACTGCCGTGCCGCAAATCAATAGCTGAACCGCCTGCCTCATCAATCGTGCAGTTACTGAGTGTCGGAGAACTCCCGTAGCAGTAAATCCCCAAACTCCCTCCTGCAATAGTGAAACCACACAGCATACACGCCTCGTCCTCGCCGCCGGCGAAAGTAACCACTGCACCCCTGGGACCCCCATTGATAACCGTACCTGCCACAACTCCCGGCTCACTCGGCGCAGTGGACCTGACCAGCAGATTCTTCCCCTTAAAATCAATATTTTCCCAATAAACACCCTCGCCAACCACTATCTCGTCGCCGTCCGCCGCAAGATCGATGGCATGCTGAATGTAATCGTATCGCTCGCCGCTGGTCACATTCTCAACCGCTCCGTCGTCAATACTATACCAAAGCTCAAGCGACATACCTTGAGCTCGGCCGTAGAAATTGTCCTGCCATATAATCAAAGACCCGTCTATCGCAGGTCCTAAACCCCAGGGAGCCGACTCCAGCGGAATACTCATCGGACCATGCTGCTTCGTCAGAAAACACACTTTAATCGCACCGCTCGAATAAGCGCCGTACCCGTCAACGTAGACAATCTTCGGCCCGCACACCGCCGGCTGGTGTTGCATGCCGGCACCCGTCACAACTTCGAAAACCTCGATACTCTGCAGGTCAGTGATATCCGCTCCGTAGATGTCGCCTTCGTCGTTGCGCTCGTCCGTCCACACCACCAGGTTACCCGAAATCGCCGGGTCGTACTGCCGCCCGACGTCGGTACAAAGCGAAAAGACCTGAATATCGCAAACGTCCGAAATGTCGGCGCCGTAAATGTCACCATTACCCTCCCATACGACTATATCGCCGTATATGTCTATATAATCGTCGAACGTACCACTGTACGGATCGCGATGCCCCACATCCGTCGCAATTGTAAAATACAGAGGCTCATTCGGACTCGTGATTTGTGCGCCGCATATATTATAAGAAGTGTTGTACCAGTTCGCCGCCTGGCCGCTGCCTATCGGCGACGTATCCAGCCCAAGGTGCTCGAGCCACACCACCTTATCCCCAAAAACCACAGGACGACAGTAGGCCTCCGACAGCGTGTACTCACTAAGTGTAACCTGTACTCCCGCAGAAATGTTCCTCGCAAGAACACCGAGATTCAGCGGCTCATGACCCCAGATGCCCCCGGCGTCCGACCACAAAGGCCCGCCCGACCAAACCAGAATATCCCCGTCTATCTTCGGAAACAAATCCAGGTTCTTACCGTACTTCAGCACTTCCGCGGTCCCGCTCCTGTAAAAATGCCGCTCACCTGTGGCAACATCCATCATCTTGATGTCCCAGGTAAAATCACAGTCCGGCCCATGCGCATATACAACTCTATCGCCCGAAATATCCCCGTAATAACTTTGACCTCCCAGCCTCAGGTTCAAATCCTTCTCATTCAGCCGCAGAACGGCCGTCGCCGGACCCACCTGCACTGAAACTCGTTTAGGCCGTGCCGTCACTTCCGCACCGTTAACATCCCACGCAGTCACCAGAAGCTCGGTGTAGCCTTCCGATTCATCCGCAACCATAACGCCGTCCCAGAGCCACTGCCAGGGGTCCGACTCTCCGCTCTGCTCCTCAAACCCTGCCATCCGCAAAACACCGCCGCCAATCGTAACCTGTCCCCCACGATAAGCAATCCGACTGTCGAATTTCCGCGCATAAAGCACCCCTCCAAGAACGTTAATATAGGAAGCGCCGTAATCATCACACACCTTTACTGCCTCGGAGCAATTGAAATTCGCCGTACCCCCAAGAACCGTGATGGTGCCGTCGTTCATGTTCAACCTGCCTCCGTAGTACTCCAGCGTGCCGCCGTCAATAACAAGCTCACCCCCGTCTTCTATTGTAGATACCGACGTCACCGTCAGATGACCCGAAGGCCCAATCGTACCCTTCTCACCACTGAGAGGCATCGTCACCCACGTCTGGGTGTTATTAACCACCCAGTCACCCCACGCAAGCCCCCCGGTAATGAGAACCGCCCATACAGAAACCGCTTTTATAGACATGATACTCACCTCCTGACTATCTCCCGACTTTGAACCGCATAACCCTGCCCTAATAGACAGGCCAAATCTCCATGAGCAAATACCCACGCTCACCGCTTTAGCCCCCCACGGCTACTCCTCTCAACCCACAATCTCCGTATACAGTAACATCCGGTGCGCACTTGCTCTGAATAATTCCACCGCTATATACGGTATTCTAACGAAAACTCGCCCCCGCAGGCAAGTAAAAAACCTGTAAATTCTTTACCCCCCGACCGCCCTCCTTAAGAATCGCTGCCTGTTGAATCCGCATCCGCCGCCGTCAATTGTAACCCGTAGCTGCCAACAAAGAACCACGCTCTGCAAAACCAAAAAACGCCATCGAAAGAGTAAAAGAAAGTATTCCCTTGAGATAATTGGAAAGACTGTGCATAATTTGCCCTTATGCGGTGGCCGGTTCAACCTAATCTGGCGGCAGGTACAGGTGTTCGTACAAAGGTGTGCGTCCTAATACTCATCGTATGCGTAATATTAACCATATTTGAAGTCCGTCACTTCAAGACCCTGTGGGTCGAACACAATTTCACCAAGTCGCTGTCAAAAATAGAGGACGCGAAGCGATTCCCAACCCCGCCAGCAGGCACAGACCTTGCCCGGGCAGACCCGGAAGCGGCCAGCATGGTCAATTACCTAATTTCAGAAAGAAAATTCTTCCGCGAGCCTGACATCAATAGATTGGCGGTTCTGGCCTCAATATATCCCCAAAATGAGTTCTTTCTCTATGACTTATGCACCCAACTGTCCCGGAATGTTGACTCTATTAATCCAGCCGCTGCCTTGACTATAGCTGACAGGCTCATATCGATAGACTTCGATAATGCCCATTACCACTATGCGAAAGCTCTTGTCCTTTTATACCTCCGGTCCGAAAGCGACTTTCATCGAGCGCTTGATGAACTGGAAACCGGCAATAAGAGTCCGAGGTTGGAATTCGCATATGATAAGTATCGAAGCTGCCTGGACGACGCACTCGGCAAATCGTATATGAGCAAATCGTATATGAGCACTTTTTCAATGATTGAGTGCATCTTATACCGCAGGCTTCTTGACAGTTTTTCCATGAAAACTTGTTCTCATCCCGGTCTTGATAACGAGTATTCGGAAAGGCTCAGAGATATAGGATGTGGCATTGGTCAGAAACTGATCGAACAGGCGGATAACGAAGTCAAGCTTCTGATTGGAGCTAACATTGTCACCTCAATGGTTCGGCAGAAACTAACGCAACAGCAGCCTTGTCCACTTGAAGCTAAACAACTTCGTTATCAATTGTGCAGGAGTATGGCAATCGAACAGAAGATAAGGAAATTCGGCGGCCGCACTTTTATTGGGCAGCTCAAAGCCCTGAGGCTTGGAGCGTTTCTGGCTCTGGCCCTCAACCTATATGTGTACTTGGCCGGTTTCTGGCTGCTCGTCTTTGTTGTTACCGCTATTAGAAACGAGCAGAGGAAGTTCAGGACCAAATTTTTCGACTACATCTTGTTCCTATTTTCACTGCTCTATTACATGGTCCTTGTTGCCTTGCTGAGCCGTAATCAACCAGGAATTCTGTGTGTCACGATCTCGAGCCGTCTGCCCGATTGGACCGACAATCTGCATCTCTTCGCAATCATAACACCAACTGTGCTCTGGCTGGCGATTTGGATAATGAGTCTTCTGCCGCCGTATGACAGAAAAAAGCTACACAGGCACTGGGCCGCCAAGACCATCATCTGTGCCACCTTGTGGATTCTGAGCACACTTTCCACCCTCTGGATAGCAGAGGAGGCAATCACCAATGTTTGGCAGGTATTCTTTTTCTGGAGCACTGTATTGCCGCTCTTGTTTATCGTTCTCTGGTTGGCCTTGCTTTATGGCGGCTTTCTCCTGAGGTCATTGCCGTATCGAAAGCTCAGAAATAACCGGGTAGTTCAACTTGTTCTCGCTGCTACTTGTATCGCAGGAGTTAACAAAATTCTGCTCGATATCAACTGGCTGAGCCGATTGCCGCTGGTCCTTCTTGTGTCATCCAGCGCGGTAATCATTGCACACAACCCTGCCGGGAAATTGCCCAAATTGATTGACGCACTGAAGAATTTTTTTAGCCGGACAAACCAGATTGCAGCAACAAGAACAAGAATATTACATATTGTATGCCCCTACATTTTCGTTTGCTGGATTGCCCTGTTGATATTTGTCCCATTGCTGACAAAAACACTCTCTGAAGTTGAGGCTGCTTTTGATAATCCCATGGCTGTCTACCACCCGCTGCCATCCGCCGACGAATCAACATATCAGAAAATTGTTAGCAAGATCAATTTATACGCAAGCGACCCGTCGTCAGATAAACCGGACTTCAGCAGGTCAACTGTAATTCGCTGCCTGCCGATGCTCATGCCTCACGATTTGCAGCCGCTCCTGAACAGATTAGGAAAGTCCTCCCGTTCCATTGACGACTCAGAGCTGCTGCGCGTACTTGATAGATGCGACCGCGATGTCAGGGCAATACTGGTCGACAACCTTCAACATCCCGAATCCAGAGATGCTCTGTTGGCAAGAGCCAAATCGGGGGACACGTCCGTTAAGGCCGTGCTTGAAGAGCTTTTCCAACAGGAGTTGGACCCTGACAGCAAAACTTGGCATGCTCGAGAGCTCAAGGATTATCACCTTGAGACATTCGAGTTGTCGCATCCGTTTGAAATACCCTCGGCCTTGGCTCTCATTAGTGAGCCGAATGAAGCGGCGCAAAGATTCTTGACTACGCTCAAAACTTTGGACTCAACCGCGCTAAATAGGGACGCCCGCCTTTCTCCGGCGTCTTATCTTTACTCAAGTTTGCATGCTCTGCCCCGGCCGCAGGCCGCTAAACTCCTCAAGTTCTACCTAACAATAACAGACTACTCCGACATAACGTCAGGAAATAATCTGACCGAGCTGGCTGACGCACTTAGCCAATTTGCAGGCGCTGAACTGGCAGAAGAGATTCTCGTCAGACTCGGCGATGCTCCTCTCTTTGAGAAACCTTTCGATTCAGGGATAGGCCTTCAGATTGTCGGGCTTCCCGATGAGTGGGCTGACCAACTTGAAAAGCCCCGTGACAGAGCGATAGACCTCCGACAGGCCATCTCATCCTCCTTCAGCAACAATTCCATCCCAATTCTCAAGGAAGCCCTCAACACGGACAACCCCGATCTGCGAGCCTACGTGGTATGGCAATTGACGAAGCTCGGATATGAATGGTCCGACAAAAAGTTAAAAAAAATCCTCGCCGACACGTACTGGAAGGTACGACTTAACAGTCTCTTTGCCGTCGATATGAGAGGCCTTTGCGTGTTAGCCGACGACGAAAGTCCCGTTGTAAGGGTTGTTGCACAACTGATGCTTAGGACCGAATAAGAAAGACTTTATTATTCCCTTATTGCAGTTTCAAACTCACCAGGGACTATAACCTCAACTGTTCTTCACTGTCGCCGGTGCTTGGCCGTGCTCAATAGCCGTAATCTTATCCACTCGCCTCTGGTGCCGACCGCCACCAAAATCCGTATCAAGCCAAACCTCAACCATCTTGCGAAGCAACACACCCCCCGTCGTATCACCCGATAAGCAAAGAACGTTCGCGTCGTTGTGGTCACGCGAAATCCGCGCATTAAGCTCATCGTGACATATCGCCGCACGAACACCACGTATCTTATTCGCAGCGATACTCATACCTATACCCGTCGCACACGCCAGAATCGCCCGATCCACCTCCTTGTTCGCCACCGCTGTCGCCGCCAGATACGCAACGTCAGGATAGTCAACGGGAGTGCTGTCATTAGTACCCACGTCGATAAACTCATGACCAAGCTCGCTGATGATACCCTTTATCTGGTGCTTCAATTCCAAACCGCGATGATCACTGCCGACTGCTATCTTCATTGCAAAAGCTCACTAATCCTTTCTTTTACCGCCGCTTCAATTAAGTTCGCACAGCCGTCATATGTCTCCTGACCCTGTCCTATCGGGTCGGCAATCTCAAACTCGCCACCCAGCAAATCGCATCTCTCGCTCAATTCAGGCCAAACTCTCAAAATGTGCTCAACCTGCCCACGGGTCATTACAAAAACAAACGAGCTTTCCTTAACAAGACCTTCGGAAAGGTTTCGGCTTCTGTGTGACCTTATGTCCACGCCTCTTGCCGCACAAGATGCGATCGCTTCAGGCCTTGCCGGCAAATCCCGAGTACCACTAATACCGGCAGAACTCACTATATAACCTGAGCTTTCCAGTTCGTCAACCCTGTATCCCAATTTTTCCGCCAGATATTTACGAAACAGCCCCGCTGCCATAGGGCTACGGCACGTATTACCCGTGCAAACAAACAAAATCCGCACCTGCCACAATCTTTCCACTTCTTCCTTGGAATACACACCCGGCCTCAAAACCTCGATGACCCCGCCCTTAATTCTCACTACAGTGCTGCTTTCACCGTACCTGCAAACGCCGCCGTCCAACACAAGCTCTATCTCGCCGGAAAACTGTCCAACAACGGACGCCGCATCAACCGCCGCCGGCTGCCCGCTTCGGTTCGCGCTCGGACAGACAACAGGATGCCGAGCCTCCTTCAGAAGCATCGAAGCTGTTGCATGGTCGGGACAGCGGATACCTATCGAGCCATCACGGTACAAGCTCTCGAAAACACCTCCTCCGAATCGCCTCCGCACCTCCCCGAGCTCTTCGCTCTCAAGCTCAAACACAATTGTAAGCGGCCCGGGCCAACCGCGCTCAATCAGATTCGAAGTACGTAAATCCATAGCAGCAACGTAATTACGTACCTCGCCTTTCTCCCCGATATGAAGACTGTAAGCCTTCTCTCGGCCCCGACCCTTCACTTTGTTAAGCCGTTTCAATGCACCAGGCTCGGCCCTACACGCGATGCCATAAACCGTCTCTGTTGGAAAAGCCACAAGCCCGCCACGGTCAACCACCGCCGCGGCCGCTCTAATCGCCTCTATGTCAGGCCGTGAAGCATCCACTTTTATCATTCGCGTCTCCATCACACACGCACAATACAAAAAATCCAACTTGGCTACAATAGCAATAAGAAGCTTCGTCTCCCTGGCGACCCCATCTGCCTGAGCAGAAAACTACCACAGCCAACGCCAAAGCCCCGCCAAAACATGCAAAACTGAAACCCCCAGTCCTATAAAAAACCGAGTGCGCGACTTTTAACCAACACCAGCAGATTTTTTTCCAATAAAAGCGCTGTGTTGCCCAAATACACTAATCTTCCCAAATTAACATTGCCGATTATTCCACAAGAGCCCGGACATTCTTTACGGAGACCTGAAAAACTATGGAGACTGCACTTGACCAACGAAAAAGCTCACGCACGCACCTCACTTGGCCCGTCAGCGTCTGGATGCCCCAGGCAAACAGGTTCGTCAACGGAACAAGTGAAAATATCAGCAAGTCCGGCGCCCTCCTGCGCCTTCCCCTAACCACCCCTGTAAGATTTGGCCAAATCGTCGAGCTGAATTTCCCACGCACCTCAAAGCTCGCAGAAGAAAAAGGCCAGTTTGCCAGAATAAAAACCGGAAAGGTCGTAAGGATCGAACGACAGGGAATCCTTACTGACGCCAAAATCGGCGTGGCAATACAATTCGAATAGGCCACGTAACGGTGGTAAGAACTTCACAGCCTGAAGTGCTCCGAGATGGGCGTCCTGCCTTAAGCCCGGCCGCTATTTGCCAAAACTTGATGTCGCCACCACGCAATTTAATCTCCTCTATTAACCTCAGCCCAAAATTATGCACTTGAAAACATAGCACAGACGCATTAGCATACCGCCCAGGACAGGGTGAAATACTTCTCTGCATTGCCGCAACATAGCTTGGAAAACATTAAAGCATCCTGATTGCGTCTCCGTTATGAACACTGACTCGAAACTTGCAAACCAGCAGAACACGGCTGACAACAACCAGCAACAAACCGCCTCTAAGAATGAGGAGAAATTTGTCCCCACCTGCAGTATCTGCGGCGAGAAACACTGGCCCTTCCATCCCCTTGTCCCCTGTATTAACAAGAAGAAAGCGGCGGCAAAGGCAAAAGCCCAGGCTAAGCAAAAAGCCAAAGCAGAGAAAAAAGCACGCGCCGACGCCATAGCTAAGGCAAAGCAAAAGGCCAGAGCCGAAGCAAAGGCAAAGGCACAAGCCCAGGAAACCGCGGCACAGAACGCCAGGGCCAGACAGCAAGCCGAGGAATTCGCAAATCAGCAGGCCAAGGCACGAGCCGAAGCCGAAGAAATCGCAAGGGAAGAAATCCAGGCAAGGATACAAGCAGAAAAGCGAGAAAAAAATGCAACCGAAGAACTGGCAAGACTATACAAAGCCTACACCGACGCAATAAAAAGGGCCGAGCAAAAGGCAGACACCGAAGCACAAGCCCGCGCAAGAGCCGATGCCCAAGCCCTCGCCCACAAAGAAGCCAGAATAATTGCCGAGAAAAAGGCCGCTGCAGAAACTGAAACGAGACTCAGTATTCAAAAGGATGCCGAACAAAAGCTCGCGGAGTTCACCGACAGAATCGCCGACTTGGAGTCAACAATAAGGCAGCTCATAAATGAAAAGCACAACGCCGAAACGCACGCAGAAGCACTCGACCAGCGCATAGACGACTTGCAGGAGATTATCGGGCAGCAGGCACAGGCCTTCAGACAGGCACAGGCCGATGCCGCCTCGCAAACTGAGGCCAGAACCCGGGCCGAAGAAAACTTGCGCACCCAGGTCCAGGAAACAGCCAATGCAAACGCCCGTGCAGCCGAAGAAGCGCAAAGAAGAGCAGACACCGAGCGGCAGGCACAGCAGCACAGACAAGCAGCCGCCCGGGCCCAACAACAGGCAAAACAGCAAATCGAGACCCTTACGACTACCTTAACCGCGGCCGAGTCGCGCCTGAACGAACACCTGACCCAACTTGAACAAGTCAAAGACCAATTGACCGCCGAGAGGCAACGAACAGAGGAGCTCCTGCCGCAAATCGACAACCTCAAAACAGAAAAGGCCCAGGCCGAGCACCAAATCCAGGACTATCGCCGCAAAATAGACCTGTCGCGCGAAGAGCTTGAAAACTACAAAAGCCGGCTTGCACAGGCGCTCGCCGAGTCCCAGAAACAGGCCGCCGACAACGAAAAAAGAATAACCGGCCTGGAACGCCGGCTTGCTGAACAACAACAGCAAACAGACGAAGCCGAAGAAAGAGCCGCTGCAGAAACAGAGCACCGGGTCATCGCTCAGGCAAAAGCACAGGACGAAATCACCGCCCTCAACGAACAACTCACTGAAGCCCGCCGCCAGATGCGGCGCCGCGAAGACTCGCTCGACGACGCGCAACAAAAACTGAAAAACCACAAGCAGCGACTCGACCGAAAAGAACGCGAAAATCAAAATCGCATTAATGATTTCGAGCAAAAAACAACACAGCTTCAGCATGAATTAACCGAACAGACCCAGGCAAAAGAGTTCGCCGAGCGCAACCTCGCCGCTCACATTAAACAGGCAGACGGGCTGAAAAAAGAAACGCAGCAGCAAATCGACTCTCTAAGCTCCCGTCTTGCCGCCGCTGACGAAAAAATCGCTCAACAAAGCCAAACCATCGAGCAGGTAGAAAAACAATCAGCCGACTACAAGCAGCAGTTAAAACAAGCTCGCGCCGAAGCCGAGAAAAAAGCACAGGAGGACGAAACCAGAAACACCCGCTTCGAACAACTCCTGACAGAGCAGATTGACCTCAGACGCGAGGCCGAGCAGAGTATTACCTCGCTCGCCGCACGGCTGGACGATGCCCGCAACGAAATTGCCCGCCAGGCCGATTCACTCACTCAACTGCAAAAAAAGGCCGACAGCTATAAGCACCGTTTGGCCGACGCTGATAAGCAAATCGAGCGGCAGACAATCGAAATTAAGGACACAAAACGCCAACTCACACGGCAAACTGAGCAGCTTCGCAGCACCGAGCAGAAACTCCACGCGCAAGCCGAAGCAACAGCAGACACAGAGCAGCGTCTGCAAACACAACTCCAGGCCGCCCAACAGGCAGAAGCCGACGCACAACAGCAAATCGAGCGGCTCAAAAGCCAGCTCGCCGACACCCATGAACAGCTCCGCCTCCGGCAAGATGACAACGAAAAACAGCAGCAGCAAATCGAAGCTTCCGTCAAGCAAATCAATGAACTGGGCGCCGAAGTCGAAGAGCGCCGGGCGGAACTCGAAACGGCACACCGCCAAAACGAAACCCACCTCCGTCAAATAAAGCAAGCCGAGCAAAAAACCGCCGATTACCGACGGCAGTTGGCCGACACAAGAGCCGACGCAGACAAAAAAGCAAAAGCCTTACAGACAACAAACGCCGCCCTCAGGCAAAAAGCCGACGAACTAACACAACAAAAGCAGGACGCAAAACGCAAGGCCGCCGAAGAAGCCGACAGGCGATTAACCGAACAAAATGAGGCACAGCAGCAAATCGCCTCCCTCAAAAAGCAGCTCACCGATGCCAATGCAAAAATCGCTGGACAGCTTGGCCGGCTCAACGACGCTGCAAGCCAGGCTGAACAGTACCGCCGACAGTTAGCCGATGTCTCCAAAGAGCTAAACGATTACCGTCAACGCTTCAGTGACGCCGAAGCACGCACAGAAGAACACCAGCACGCGGCACAGCAGGCACAGAAGAATGCCGAGACTCAGATGCAGGCACGAATCAAAGCTGAGCAGCAGTTGAAAAACGAGGCCGAAGAAAAAGCCAGGGCACAGGCCGAGGCACAGCAGCACGCCAGGGCAAGAGCCGACGCAGAGAAAAAGACACAACAGGAAATCCAAGCCAGGATACAAGCCCAAAAAGAGGCAGAACTACAAGCCGAACAAAAACAAAAAGAGTACGCTGAGCAGATTGCCGGCGCACAAGTCCGCGCAGAAGCCGAGGCACTCGCAAGGGCCGACGCCGAAGTCGACGCCAAAGAAGAAAAGGAAAAAAGACTCGCCGCAGAAGAAAATGCAAGAAAACAAGCTCAGGCCGCCGCCGACGCCGAAAATATCGCCAAAGCAGAAATCGAGGCCAGAAAACAGGACAAAAGTGCGGCCCGACAAAAAATCGAAATTCTCAACACACAACTGACCGACTCACACAACCGCCTCGAAGAAAAGCAAAAAGAGCTTGAAAAAACTAAAAACAGGGTCGCCGCTATCCAGAAGCGCATAGGCGAGCTGGAAGCTGAGGCCGAGGAACAGGCAAAGGCCTGGGCCGAAACTGAACTGCAAAACGAACAATACCAGCAGCAGTTGACACGCAGCAGACAGATAGCCGCCGACTACAAGAGTCAGTTAGACAGCCTGCACGCCGAACTGGAAAAAGAAAGAGCCGCCGCCGCTGAAAAGACCGTACAGCTCGAGGACCAGCTCAAAAACGAAACCGCAGCGAGAAAAGACGAACAACAAAAAGCCGCCGCACATACCCAACAGCAGCAGCAAGCCTTAACTCAGGCACGTTGGGAAATCGATTTGCTCCAGAACCGTCTCGCTGACGCCCATGCCGATATTAATAACCAAAAAGATGCGCTCAAAGCTGCAAACCAGGAAACTTCCGACTACCACCAACAGATAGCTGACCTCGACACGCGTATCAAGGAACTGACAGACGCAAAAACTCACGCTGAAGAACAACTCAAACAGCAGACAGATGCACGCCTGGACGCCGAACAGCACGCAAAGCAGCAAACCACAGCCGCAGCCGAAGCTGAGGCCAACGCAAAAAGAGAAACAGAAAGAAGACTCGCCGCCGAAGCCGATTTGAGAAAACAGGCAAAAGCCCTGGCCCAAGCCGAGCAGGCCGTAAAAAAGCAAGAAAACGCAAGAATCAACGCCGAGCAAAACGTCCAAAAACTGGCCGAGGAAAACGACAAAGCCCGCGCTGAATATAACGACCAGGTAAGCAAACTAAAACAGCAGCTCGATGCCCAGACCCAAGCCGCGTTCCAGGCAGACCAGGCCGCCCAGGAACACGCTCGCAATGCCGCCGCCGCAGAACAGAAACTCAAAGAGCAAACCAGCGCCGCCGCCGAAAATGAAAACAAAATTAAATTGCTCGAACATGCTCGAGCACAGGCACAACAGAACGTACTAACTCGCGAGCAGCAGCTCACGCAACTCCGGGAACAAATGGACCAAGACAAACAGCAATTGGTCCGCGCCGAGCAGCGGGCGAAACTCAACGAACAGGAAAAGCTCGCCGCTCTAAACGATGCAAAGACCGCTGAAGCCACCGCCCGACAGGCCCAAGAACAAAGCAAGGCCAAGATCGCCTCACTTTCCAAACAAGTCGCCGACCTGCAAATAAAGATGCGCAGCCGGTCAGCCGAAAAAGAAAACGCCGACAAACAAATTCAAGGCTATCAAACCGCCCTTGCAGAACTTCAGGATAAGTTACAGCAGCAGGCCGAAGCCCGGCAAAAAACTGAAACGCTCATAAAGCAAAAGGACAATGCACTAAAACAAACCGAGCAGGAGGCCCGGGACTATCAAAACCGGTTGGCCCAGGCACTCGATGAGGCACGCCGCAATGCCGATGCAAGGGACGCCGCCGAACAAAACGCAAAACGCCGGGCACATGAAGCAGCCGACGCTCATAAGAAAGCCCAGGAACAAATAGACGCCCTAAAAGGAGAGCTTGCTGGGGCCAGGCAGGACCTCGAACATCACGGCAATGAATGCGACCGCCTCACGCGGCAAGCAAAAGCTTACGAGGACCGGCTGGCTCAGCTTTCGGACCAGTCGAAAAACCAGGCACAGCAGTTACAGGCCGCCGCCGAGCACAAACAAGCCTACCAGAAACAACTCCAGGACTCTGAAGCCGCCCTCGCCGATTACCAGAAGCAGTTGGCACAGGCGCAGCAAAACGCCCGGCAGGCCGCCCGCGCAGAAAAGCAGGCCAACGAACAATGCGAAGCTGCAAGAAACCACGCCGGCCAGGCCGAGCAAACCGCCCGCCAACAGGCTCAAGCCTACCAGAACCAGATTTCGCAGCTTCAAACAGAGTTGAAAAATGAAACTGACGCCAAAGAAAAGGCCAAGAAACTTGCGGACGCCGAAGCCCAGAATAGAACCCACGCTCAAGAACAAAGTGAACAACAGGCCCAGGCAATGAAAAAACAGTTGGCCGACCTCAAAACGCAAATCGCCCGGGACATTAAAGTGCGCGAAAAACTCGAAGAGCAAATCCAACTCGACCAAAGCCGGTTCGAACAGGCAACGCAAAAGCTCACCGCCTCTGAGCGTCAACTCGCTGAGGCCCGTGTCGAGCTTCTACACCGCCGGGCGGCACAAATCCAGGCCGACGAACAAACCGAACAGTATCAGCAACAGATAAACGAACTGACGCAAAAACTCAAAGCCGGCGCCCGTCGACTCACCGAGGCTGCCGGACAAAACAAAACTTACCAACAACGGCTCGAACACGCCGAACAAGAGCTAACCTCTTACCGGCAGCAATTAAAACATGCCCAAACCCGCCTTAACGACCAGGCACAGCAAACCGAACAGGCCGCCGAGAAACTCGCCTCCTATGAGCAGCGCCTCGCAGAAGCTCAGAGCAAAATTCAACAGCACCAGAAAGAACGCACACGCGCCCAAAAGCAAGCCGAAAGCTACAAGCACCAGTTGGCAGAGCTTGAAGCCCAAACCGCCAGGCAGACGAAATCGCGGGAAAAACTCGAACAGCAAATCGAACGTAAAGAAACCCAGCTCAAACAGGCAACCCACAAGTTCACCGCCTACGAAGAAGAACTTGTCCAGGCCCGTAAGAACCTCCAGCAGCATCAGAACTCGCAGGCGCAGGCTCAAAAAGAATCAAATGCCTACCGGCAACAGTTAGCTGAGGTTAGCCAACAAGTCCAAGCTCAGTCTGACCAGATCAAAAACCTGGACGAGCAAAACAACGTCTACCAGCAGCAACTCGCACAGGCCGCCGATAAGCTCACCGCATCTGAACGTCGACTGACCGAGACCCGCGAGGAGCTTCAACACCGCCGGGCCGCACAAACCCAAGCCGATGAACAAGCCGAAAATTATCAGCAGCAGATAAACGAACTAACACAAAAACTCGAAGCCGGTACCCGTCAACTTACCGAGGCCGCCGGGGAAAACAAAACTTACCAACAGCAGCTCGAAGATGCCGGCCAAAAGCTAACCTCCTATCAGCAGCAGTTGGAACATGCTCAAGCTCGCCTGCACGACCAAGTAGAGCAAACCGCACAGGCCGCCGAAAAGCTTTCCTCCTACGAAAAGCGCCTCGCAGAAGCTCAGAACAAACTGCAACAGCATCACAAGGAACAAGCCGACGCCCAGCAAGAGGCTGAAACCTACCGGCAGCAGTTGGCCGAGGCCGCAAAAAGATTAACCTCTTACGAACAAAAATTGGAAGAGGTCGAGGGCCGCTTCCAGGAACGCACTGCACAGGCCGCACGTGCCGAGCAAAAGGCAAAGGAAGAATTGGAGGCCGCTGCCGAGGCCGTTGTCGGTGCACAAGCCGAAGCTCAACGCCAGGCCCGGCGGTCAGAAAACGAAATAGCAGACCTTACGGCAAAACTGCAGCAGCAAACCGATGCAGCAGCAAAAGCCGAACAAACGCTCCAAACCGAGGTTGAAAAAAGAAGCGACGCCCAGAACCAGGCCGAACAGAAAATCGCCACCCTCACACAACAGTTGGACGCCGTCCGCGCACAAGTAAAGCAGCAAAAAGAATCGCACGCCGAGCTGGTCCGGCAAAACAGACTCTACGAGCAGAAAATCGCCGAGACAACCGACAACCTCCGCACCATCCAGCGCCGATTAGCCGACGCGCAGCAAAAAACCGAACAGTACGGACGACAGCACGAAGCCGCCCAGGCCGAAATAGACACCCTCAAACAGGCACAGAATAAAATCCGCCAACAAGCCCGCATACAAGCCGAAGCTCAGGCGAAAAACTACCAGAACCGCATTGCCGCCCTCGAAGACAACCTCGAACGCCAGACCGATGCGGCCCGCCAGGCGCAGCGCCACGCAATCGCCGAGGCCGAAGGCCGACAAAAGCAACAAGAACGCGCCCAAGAAGAAACAACCGCTCTTACCGAACGAATAACGCAGCTTGAGCTAAGTATAAACCGCCATACAAACGAAAACGCCAACTTGGAAAAAGCACTTGCCGATTATCAACAAAAACTAACCCTCGCCCGGCAAAAGCAGGAAGACCTCGAAGAATATACAAACGAGCTGAAGCTGAAATTACAGCAGCATGCCAGGACCGCCGCCGAAGCCGAAGAGAAAAGCAGCCGCTATGAACAGGCCATACGACAAATGCAGCAAAACGCAAAAGCAGAGGCGCAAAAACTCGCAGCACTCGCCGATAAAATCAACATCATAGACGTGCCGCACCCGACCGCCGCCTGTGAATGCTGTGGCAGAAACAACATCCCCAAAAACCTGATCGTCACAATTGACTCAGGACAGAAAGTCTGTCCGGATTGTCTCAAGGCCCTCAGACAATAGTGACTGTCCCCAACTAATGCAGGAGAAAATGACTGCCAAAATCCTGCTTGTCAATCCGCCAATCTTTGACTTCGCCGCTTATGACTTCTGGCTCAAGCCCTACGGCCTCCTGAGCGTCGCCGGGAAGCTCCGCGGCCGAGCCCAACTTACGATCTTCGATTATCTCAACCGACTCACTCCCTTCATGGCTCAGCAGAAATCCCTCAAATCCGACAACTTCGGAAGGGGAAAATTCTATCACCGCATCATCCCGCCCCCAAAATGCCTCAGCAACATCCCAAGATATTTCCGCCGCTTCGGACTGCCGCGTCACTTCTTTCAGAACTTGCTGAAAGAATCACCACACTTCGACTTCGTCCTCGTCCAGACAATGATGACATACTGGTACCCCGGCGTCCGCGAGGTCATACAGGACGTCCGCAGCCTCCAGCCGAAAGCAAAAATAATACTCGGCGGCGTTTACGCCACAATTTGCAGCACGCACGCCGCATCCCTCGAAGCAGACCTGCTCATAAACGCCTCAAACCTCAAACCACTCTTCGAGTTTCTCGGCATCGAACCAAAAATAAACCAGCCGCCCCTGTGGAACGCTTACAACCGCCTCGACACCGGCGTTCTAAAGCTGACTGACGGCTGCCCGTTCAACTGCACCTACTGTGCCGCCCGCGCTCTCTGCCCTGAGTTCAAGCCGCGACAACTCGATACCTCGATAGCAGAGTTAAACCTGCTGTTACAATGCGGCGTGAGAAACATCGCCTTCTACGACGACGCCCTGCTCTGCCGGCCGCAAGAAACCCTCATACCATTTCTGCAATACGTGCTCCAACACAACATCAATGTCAACTTCCACACCCCCAACGCCCTCAACGCACGCCTGCTCACACCCGACCTGGCAAAGCTCATGCTCCAGGCGGGCTTCAAAACCTTCTACATCGGCTTCGAAAATATATCCACAGACTGGCACCGTCAAACCGGTGCCAAAGTCACGACTGAAGAATTCGCAAACGCCGTCGAGTTCCTCCTCGCCGCGGTCGCCGAGCCGAAAAACGTAACAGCTTACCTGCTCCTCGGCCATCCGGCCGCCAACTGCTGGCGACTCGAAGAATCAATGAAATTCGTCAACAGCCTCGGCATAAAAGGAATGCTTGCAGACTTCTCACCCATCCCCGGAACACCCGACGGCCGCTCCTGTGCAGAATGGGTCGATATGAAAGAGCCGCTCATGCACAACAAAACCGCCTTTCCAATAATCCGACTCGGCTTCGACAAGGTTAACCGCCTGAAGGACCTCCAGCGACAATTGAACAGGGACCTGTGACCCCGCAGTCCACCCAACAGCCCTCCAGCCAGTTGCACTGTGCCAGTCAAAGGGTTATATTGATTCGCGTTTTTTAGGGGATAAACCATATGCCGCCAATACTGACCCTTGCCATAATCCTGTCGCTGGGCTTTCTCCTGGGCGAAGTAGCAAAAAAGCTGCACTTTCCAAAGGTCACCGGTTACATAATCGCAGGTCTGCTGCTAAACCCCAGCCTGCTGGCAATTGTCCCCAAGGACTTCACCGACCATACCGAGATCGTCACCAGCATCGCCCTCAGCTTTATCACTTTCTCGGTGGGGGGAACGCTACTCTATAGTCGTGTAAAAAGCCTCGGCAAAAGCATCCTCTCCATCACCTTCTTTGAAGCTGAATTTGCGTTCTTGGCCGTCGCCGTCGGACTTGCTTGCGTTGCACCGTTCATAATGCAAAGCAACAATCAAAGCTGGCTGACCACCGTGCTGCCCATGAGTCTGCTGATTGCATCACTGGCGTCACCAACAGACCCATCCGCCACCCTTGCTGTCACCCACGAGTACAAGGCCTCCGGAACTGTAACTTCCACAATAATGGGCGTCGCCGCCTCTGACGATGCCATTGGACTGATAAACTATAGTCTCGCAGTCCCGGTCGCCCAGGCCTTGACAACACACACAGAGTTTGCTCTCTCTTCTTCCATCATAAGACCCCCTGCAATTATCGTTGGCGCCGTCACACTCGGAATCTTGTCAGGATTCGCTTTTAACGTCATTACACGACTTGCAAAAAAAGAAACCGAAGGCGCGCTCGTCGTGGTCATACTTGCCTTGCTGAGTCTTTGTTATGGCACAGCGACCCTCCTCGGACTCGATGAGCTCCTGGCCACTATGACTATGGGGATAATCGTCGTTAATTTCAATCCCCGCCGGAACACAATATTCAGAATCCTCGAACGCTACACCGAAGAGCTTGTATTTGTACTCTTTTTCACGCTCAGCGCAATGCATCTGGACGTTGCCGTGCTCCCCTCGGCCGCTGGCCTCGTCGCGCTCTTCGTTGTCTTCAGAACCATTGGTAAGATGTCAGGCACCGCCCTGGGCGCGTCTCTGTCAAAGTCACCCTCCAAAGTCAAAAAATACGCTGCAGGCGGACTCATCCCACAGGGCGGAATCGTCATAGGACTGGCACTGCTAATCAAGCAGAATCCCGCCTTTGACGGAATTGCCGACATTATCATAAGTGTCATCATAGGCTCAGCGGTCATACACGAACTGGCGGGGCCTCTCCTTGCAAAGCTCGCGCTCAAGAAGGCCGGCGAACTCCATGCCGGCTAACCTGCCCGCATCGTAGCCACGCTTAAAGAGCCTCCGTCAAAAAGCGACCCAGAATATGATACCCGCGCCGAAAAAACCGCCGTATAATAATTACCAGACAGAACATTGCAAACCTCGCCGGGGATAGTTATGAACACCAAGCGCATCAGGCTTCTAAAACAGCCGCCCGCTAGAAAAGGGCCCGTAGTCTGCTGGATCAGCCGCGACCAGAGGGCAAAAGACAACTGGGCACTTCTGTTCGCCCAGCAACTCGCCCTCGAAACAAAACAGCCCCTCGCCGTCGCCTTCTGTCTCGTCCCACAATTCCTCGACGCAGCAGTGCGGCAGTACAGCTTCATGCTTAAAGGACTCCGGCAAATCGAAAACGACCTGCAGCAGAAAAACATATCCTTTCACCTGCTGCTCGGCCAGCCCGCCCGCCAAATACCGAGATTCGTCAACCGCCTGAACGCAGGCGCACTCGTCACCGACTTCGACCCCCTCCGAATAAAAAGAGCCTGGAAGCAAAACGTCTGCGAAAAAATCAAAGGTGCATTCTACGAAGTCGATGCACACAACATCGTACCATGCTGGCTTACCTCAAACAAACAGGAATACGCAGCCTACACAATCCGCCCAAAGCTCAAAAAAAAACTCCCTGAATTTCTCGAAAATTTCCCCCGCCTCAAAAAGCACCCCTTCCGTTTCCCAGCCGAAAAAAACGACTGGCGCCGTGCCTTACGCAGCCTGAAGGTCACCCCCAGCCCCGCAACACTCGACTGGATAACTCCCGGCGAAAACGCCGCCCAAAAAACGCTCGATAACTTCATCAAAAAGAAACTCGCCTCGTACAACGAGCAAAGAAACGACCCCAACCGCAACGCTCAATCCAATCTATCACCCTACCTGCACTTTGGACACATCGCCCCTCAGCGAGTCGCACTCGAAATCCAAAGAGCCGACGCACCCGCCGCCGCAAAAGAGGCCTTCCTCGAAGAGCTTGTCATAAGACGCGAGCTTGCCGACAACTTTTGCCTCTACAATAAGAACTACGACAACACAAAAGCCTTCCCCCACTGGGCGAAACGAACCCTCGCTCAGCACAAAAAAGACAAAAGGCAATACCTCTACACCCTCGAAACCCTCGAAAACGCGCAGACCCACGATCAGCTCTGGAATGCCGCACAACGCCAGATGCTCGCCACAGGAAAGATGCACGGCTATATGAGAATGTACTGGTGCAAAAAAATACTCGAATGGACAGACTCTGCCGACCAGGCAATGGCCGCCGCAATCTACCTCAACGACAAATACGAGCTTGACGGCAGGGACCCGAACGGATACGCCGGAATCGCATGGAGTATCGGCGGCGTGCACGACCGCGCCTGGCCCCAGAGAAAAATCTTCGGAAAAATCCGCTGCATGACCTACAACGGCTGCAGGGCAAAATTCGACATCGAAAAATATATCCACGATGCCAGAATAGAACACCCTTGACACTCAAAAACACCACAATATAGGATATATATGTAAGAGCTAAGCGCTTGTAACAAGATCGCCTTGCTACCAGGTCGACCCAAAAAGTCGTCGCCAACGCCGCAGGCGGAAAACGCCCGCACCGGACCCCTCTGGCGCCTCGCCGAGGATGTCTCACGCCGTCGGCGACCGAGACGCCGCTTAAAGCCGACCGTGGCCGAAGCAACGTTCTGTAACACGCGCAAAATATAGACTCGGAGGTGTACAAAAAATGAAGCCACGCATGAACAGAAAGCTGGACCATGAGCTTTTTAAACGACACCCCGATAACCCTATTCTCTCTGTTGAAAATTGGCCCTATGATGCCAACTCGGTCTTTAACGCAGCCGCCGCCAGTGTCGGCAATAAAACATTACTGCTCGTGCGGGTCGAAGATTTCAGGGGCATCTCACACTTCACAGCCGCCCAAAGTGAAGATGGTGTCAGCAATTGGGAAATTGACTCACAGCCCACTTTGAAACCACAGCCCGAATCCCACCCCGAGGAAGTCTGGGGAATTGAAGACCCAAGGATAATCTGGCTGGACGAATTACAGCAGTGGGCCATAACCTATACCGCCTTTTCAAAGGGCGGGCCGTTGGTATCGTTGGCTACCACAAATGATTTTCATGAATTCAAACGACTCGGCCCTGTAATGCCGCCCGAGGACAAAGACGCTGCTGTCTTTCCCGTAAGATTCAACGGCAGATGGGCAATGCTGCACCGGCCTGTCGCCAAGCTGCCGCATATCCCAGCCAATATCTGGATTTCATTCTCACCAGATCTGAAACACTGGGGTGACCATCAAGAGGTAATTCAGGCTCGAGAGGGCAGTTGGTGGGATGCCAACAAGATAGGACTTTCTGCGCCCCCAATGAAAACTTCGCAAGGCTGGCTCGTTTTATATCATGGCGTCAGAACTACAGCTTCAGGCTCTATTTACAGGCTGGGCCTGGTGTTGCTTGACCTGAAAGACCCGACACGTGTCATAAGAAGGTCGGATGAATGGATATTCGGCCCTAAAGCCTCTTATGAGAGGGAAGGCGACGTTGATGATGTTGTCTTTCCCTGCGGCTGGATAGAGAAAAACGCAATAGTCTCAATGTACTATGGAGCCGCGGATTCCTGCATTGCTCTGGCCACCGCGAAGCTAACCGACTTGGTCAGTTTTATTCTTACTTGTCCCAACCACGCCCCCCATGATTGGTGGAAAACCTGATAACACTTATGCTCAAAAACAGAAAGACTTCCAAAGCACTAAGCCTCCGAAATTATGGAAAATGACACGAACCATATCACTGTTGATGCCGGCCCCAAAAACCCGATGTATTCCGGCGAGGTCGCATATATTTACGCATTCGACATAGCGTACGATATGAAACGCCGCCGCGTCGTTGAACTCCTCGGCCAATCCCTGCACTATTATTCCATCGGACCGGGCAAACGCAGCCCTAAGCAGCTCTTTTTCTACCAGCCTCAAATGGCCACTCTGCCAGAACAACAGTGCCGCATTGGCGACAGAGTCGTCCGCATTCAACGGACTATTAAGGTTTTCAACGTCGGCGCGATTAGCGTCCAGATTCGCCTTCCCTTCCAGGTCGATAAAATCGAGGATTTGACCCGTTATCATGAGCTTAAATTTGCCTCCGACAGTATCGAAGACCAGGTAAAGCACTTGGCTGAACAGGCCAAAAAGGAGTTGGAGCCTTACTGTCTCCAGCCGGCGCCGCATCTCGGCCAGTCAGAAAAATACACCGTGTTCTGTTTGCACGATTTACCTCATAATGACCAACCTTCAGGTGTCCTCGCCGAAGACTGGCTCAAAACCAATAGACGGTGCCTCGCGGCCCTCTTGGCTGCCGAGCCAAACGCCGCTTATTTGTCCGACCAACAAGTCGTCGAATCTACCGCCAGGTACCTCACATATTATTCCAATGATTTGGTTGTCGTCGATTGGGATGCGGCTCTCGTTGTTTCTGACAGGGACGCACTTGAGGACATCCTGCATATCACCGAAGTTGCCAACGTCCAGTTGGTTGAACTTGAAGCATACGACCGTCTCTTGGATGGCTCACTGGAAAAAGCTTACCGTGATTTGGCAAAACGCAGAGTAAGGGTTAACAGGGATGTGCACCGAAATCTGCGAGAGATTCGCATCGACCTTGCCAGGGTTAGCGACGAACTGTCAAATATAACAAAATTCTTCGGCGATTGGCATTTGGCAAAAATATATACCAGTCTCTCCAGCCGTTTCCACCTGGCCGACTGGCACCAAGTCACCCGGGAAAAGCTCAAGGCACTTGGCGACCTTTACCAGTTGCTCCAGCAGGACTGGATAAATTTCTGGATGGTCCTGCTTGAAGCAACCATCGTCATGTTGTTCATCCTGGATGTTATCTTGTTGCTCGTCGGCCTCTAAGACGTCGCCCATTGATTTCGCCTAACACAAATGATACACTTACCACCTGTGAACCGTGAACAAACTTGTCGCGAGGCTTCTGCTGCGGCGCCATGGAAGGTGCTGCATAAAGAAATACTCTGTAATCGTCTAAATGGAAGATTTCAGTTCGGAGATTGTCAAAATGGCTAAGTTAAGATTGTTCGCAAACTTATTTCTACTCACGTTGTGTTCACAGTTATCGGCTGTTGCCGGTCCTGATGATGCGGCTACAACATCTTTTCTCTGGCCGTCAGAAACACCGAAGGATTGTCCCTTCGAACAGTCGCAAGAGCTTTCTGGAATACTATTTACGGGTGTCCACAGCGACTATAAGTTGGCCGATACATGGTATCCGACCTGGGCCTCCGACGGAAACCTCTACTCCCCCTGGACCGACGGCTCCGTGCCGCGCCTGGATGGCGAACGCGAGAAATCCTCCTCCAACGGCTACACCGGAGACCGCACCCACAGGCAGGCTACCACCGGACACGCCGTGATGGTCGGGGACGACCCCTTAAACCTCAAGATATACAGCCTCGGTTTAACCGCAGCCGACCCATATCCTTACGGAGGCCGCTATCCCTGCGGCAGTCTCATCCACAACAGCGTGTGGTATTACGGCACCTACTGCCTCGCTCCTTTCGGAAAAACTCATTATGGCCCCGAATCATACAACTGGCCCTGGCTCGGACCGCTCGTCGGTTTCCGCGTGTCAACAGACTACGGCAAAACATGGAAGCAAACAACGCACACCCCCGAAAAACCGCTCTTCAAAGAAACCGGTATGTGGGGATACCCCGTAAAAATCGGTTCGCCCCATTTTGTCGATTTCGGCAAAAACAT